>Ga0265297_10004147_pt1 | contig 24320 bp, 26 predicted proteins | sample Munlanlwell13791_FD_192502 | JGI IMG/M metagenome (GOLD analysis project Ga0265297, IMG submission 192502) | Leachate microbial communities from a municipal landfill in Southern Ontario, Canada - Leachate well 137-91 | ecosystem: Engineered > Solid waste > Landfill > Unclassified | place... | reverse complement strand
CGCGCAAAGCCTTTTCGCATAGTTTATCGTATCGATCGTTTCACGCCAATAAAATGTAAATAGTGTGGTGACTCCCACCACATCAAACTTTGGGAACTGGCTATCCCGAAAACGAAGGCGATACTCTTTCAGCTGTAGGCACTGTTCGCTTTCCTTGAAATGTGGAATCGCATCGAGGGGGGCGAACTTACCTGTCTTTATATGTTCGATAAGTTTAGGCACATGTTTACCAAGTCTTGGGTCGTTTACTTTTACCAGAAACTCCTCACATAATAGTTGGGCGGCAAAAGCTTTTAAATCGCCTTTGAAGAAACGGACATCGTCGCCTCGCTTGCGGTAATAAGTGGCCAACTTCATAAGACCCATCGGGGGGTATTTGTTTCTATAGTTTGGTTCTATCAAGAGAATCTTCCGATTCATTGGAGTCCTTCCTCAATGCGGCTGATTATTCGTTCAGCAGTTTCGCTGTCTGTTACTCTCAAAATAATACCGAAAATCTTAGATATGAGCTTACGATCGCTCCGGCTGTATTGTGTAAGCCTGTCAGTTCGATGCGGTAATTTGTCTTTGGGTGGATCCGTATTGTCAGGTGGATTGGTCTCTTTAAAAACCGTCTTAGGTCGCTGTTGCTCTATTCGATCGATGACTTTTTGCATCAGGTTATCGGCCTTATCTTTCAATCTGCCAATCCGTACCTGGGCATTCTGCGCTTCCTGCTTTGAGTCATCAACAACCTTCAACTCACGTTCACGATGCTCTTTATTGACGAAGCCGCCTGCCGTTTCCTTTTTATTGAATTCTGCTTCCTTTTTCTTGAATGTATCAATTTTCTTATAGGCGCTATTGATGGCTGAGCCGTCGTAATAAATCTTATGTAGTTCCTCATTGAAGAATTTTCGCAACTCACGCTCGAACTCTGCCCGCGCCATGTTCTCGTTGAAATAGTCGCGCTGTGAATTTGGAATCAAGTCCTTCTTTACAGCAAAAACCTCGCCGACAAAATAGCTATTGCCGCGGTCCTCTTTGAAAAGTTTCTGGAGTGAGTCCTCTCCCCCGATCTGGATGTTCTCTTTACGCAACCGTAGACCGCGCATGAGGTTAATCTTCGGGATGGCCTTCTGGAATCTAGATAGACCAACCCACATCCAAGCAAATAGGGCCCCGTCTGCATCGTAAAAGTCCTTAAAATGGACTCCGAATATGTCGTCGTATTTATTTCCAGACGAGTCTTTTAGGTAAGTCGTATACTTTTTGAAAATGGGTTCCCCTTCTAGAGTGATATTGTATTCGTCTACCCCAACGCCCAAGTCCCGAGCATGCCCGTATACTTCCTTGCGATAAAGGAAGCTGCTCTGGTAAGGCACAGGCGCAACAAACGAGAGATAATCCTTAACCCGCTGCAAATCAAGCAGGTCGGTGTTCTCTGGATTGATATCAGTAAGCTTAACTCGAAAGAAATGAGAGTCAGAAATTTTTGTCTCTTTCTGTTCAAAGCGGTTGATAGCGTGGAGCACTTCATTAGCAGTATGCTTCTTACCACGCTGATTCTCTTCAATGAGACCCCGCATCTTCTTAGCGTCACATACCATGGTTGAAACGGAGTTCTCTCCTATGGCACACGACTCGAAGACAAGCTCTTTGCAGTACGCCAAGCCACACAGTCTGCCAATGCCCCGAAAACCTTTGTCTTCACCAATTTTCTTGTCAGAATCGGCTATGTTCCCAAGGGTTCGTTGGAAGGATGTAGCACGGATGCCCGTCGCATTATCTTCGATAATAACGGTTCGTTGGTCACGGTCCAACCATATCTTGATAGTGCCTTCGCCGGGCTTTAGGATTCCGTCTTTGACAGCCTTATCAATCTGATCACAGGAGTTTTGAATATATTCGCGGTAAATTACCTTGGAGTCCTGGTACATTCCTGTCGTAAGGTTTTCCAGAATATTCGCGCCAAAGACGTAATCTTTCATGTCTATTACCCTCGTTTACTTGAACTGTTTGTAGATAGGCTTTGGGAAGTTTATCTTCAACAATGACCGAAAGATCGGATTCTGTACCAGATAGTCCCCTTGTTCCAAGCGCATCAGCATATTCTTGTATGTATCCGGCAGGCTTCCATAGTCTCTCGTTGATGTTTCAATGGAATTGGTCCTTCCGTACGCGTGTGTGGAGCAGTTACCAGTCACGCGGTCGTGGATGGACGACCGGAACTGCTCCGCGGCAAACAATACAATTCCAAGGGACCGACCGCGCTCCGTCACATCAAGAATTTCACGCAGAATAGGAGAAGTCTTGGGTACCTCTTTGGATGCATATTTGTTTAATTCGTCGATAAAGATGATGACTCTTGATGGCGGTTCTACCCCAGATTCACCGTCGTACTCTCCTAGTTTCAGGTTGTAAATCGTCCGTATGACATCGCCAAAGACAAACGCCTGCTTGTCCTCAGGAAGCTTGGCGATGTCGACAACGCATACCTCGTTCTTACGAATCTGCTTCAGCTCGTCAGCGAGGCGGCATTCAGCTTTTGAATTATTTACCGCGTTAGCGAACATGTCATCCTGGATTGCCTTACGCACCACACGTTTGAATTTCCTCCAGCTCAAGACGGAAATATCGCCCTTAGCGCTAGCGGAACCTTTCTGGGCATTTTCAGTTACCTTATCCATAAAATCCTTCCAAGTGGATAGACCACCGAAATCCTTATCATCATTGTCAATGATTTTACTGATGATGGACTCCATGGTTTGAGCTGGGTCATCAATATCCGCAAACATCATCTCGATGTTCTCTTTGTCGTCAGAGTAAATGTATTTGAACTTCTTCAATTGATCAGCATTGAGATAGCTTTCGATATCGTTCTTAGTCAAATAGGTGCTTTGTTTAGCAGAGTTATTACTTGCATAAGGGATATAGTACTTCACATTCTTGAATGGATCTGTAGATAAATCCAAAGAGTGATATTCTGCAAGAGTGCGTTCTTTTTCTGCGGGGCCGTCAACCGAAAAGTCGTTTGGTCGGTCGATGGCCATCAGGTCCCTGCCCTTAACGTTGAAGATGACAAAGGCCACGCTTTCGTCCATTTCATTGGTTTTTAGGCATTGATCCTGAATGGCCTTCATTAGAAACATCGCATAGGATGTCTTTGCCGCAAGACCTGAAATGCCCGAGATGTTCAGGTGCGCGCCTTCCGGCCCCAGGATGAACTTTGAGTTCAAATATACGGGGAGCGTGATTTCTTCCGAGGTTCCCTCGTACATCTTGAGTGAACCGCATACCAGTGGGTTTTGAATTTTATTTAGCCCTAGCGCCATCGTGATTTCTTCGGCTGTGGCAAGATATACCTTGGCGTTGTTATGAACTGGTGTATATACGCTTCCGCTGTTGAAGGATACCTTAGCCTTCGCATAATTCATTCCAACGCGAAGGGTAGGCTCGCCAATTTCGACATCACCGAAATCGCTGGAGATGAAGTTCGTCAGAAAACTCTGGGCGTCAGTTATATGAGAGATGTTCTCGATCACACCAAATGTATAGGATTTTTCAACGTGCTCGACCTTGACAATATCGAACGCATGGAGCTTCAGATTAGAGTTCGTCCAGAAGTTAAACTCGTCCATTGTTGTAGGGCTTTTCTCGGTCGCTAGGACCCGGCCAATAAGTTTGCTCATCTCGATCCTCCTTAAAAAAGGTGCAAGAAGCTCTCAGCGCTCAGGTAGCGTGATTTTACATAGGACTCAGTCAGATATACTGGGTAGATGTGATTCGCCCACCTGAGGTCCGAGCCATAACAAACAGGGTTTCTTTCATTGACAAGATAAGCGCTGAGTGTATCAACAAGCTGGCTATCAATACCGCATTCATTTTCTTCCTCGGTCACAAGAATTTTTTCAACTTTGAGGATTCCATCGAACGGGGTCCGAGTCTGCATCTTATCCCTCAGGCGTATGTACCACACAGCAAACTTGATATCGCCGAGCATCGGGCTTTCATACTCCGCCACGGGAGTGCGGTGACAGAGTGGTAAATCCGCAATGAAGCCGGGGTTCGGTTTTCCGTTTATGTCCTCACATACCTCCGGGTTGAAGTTCTTTGACGCGCCTATAACCCAGCTATAGTTGTTCTTAAAAGTCTGGTACTTCTTCTTATCGGCTTTGTCTTCCGCGGTTGGCCGATACTCCAATGACCCATCCTTGACCAAGTAGTTATCCTGATTCAAATTACCTTTGCGCACAAGCTCGGCAACAAGTCTTTTCTCACATTCAATCATTCTATCCTGGACACAGGCCGTTCCCCGGTCCTCGAACTTCTTATCATTATTTCTGGACGTCTTGTACGGCAGAATAGTAGAGAACTCAATCCCAAGCCTGTGCAATTCATCGCACTCGCTCAGTTTCTTAGCAGTGGCTGGCCAAAAGCCGGCTTTCCCATCGGCATCAGCCACATCTGGCATAGATAAAACAAACTCTTGCACTAACTTTATGGGAAGAACTCTCTTATCGACACGTCGGCAGCAGCCGACACCTATTTGACCAGCGATCACAGGATAAATGACACTTCGGCCGCCGGATTGTGCATAGGCGATATCATCAACCTTGAAAACCCTGCGTGAACCATCCAAGAAGTAGCTCAGAATCTGGTCGTCGCGAGAAGCAAGTTTCTTACTTAACCCTGATAAATCGACATAGGTCTTGTGCGGTGTGGTTTCAGCTCGTCTTTTCCAAATGATCTCGCTATCGCCGTAGTCGACTGACGGACGATCGGTGTGGTCAAGGCTGTATTTATGGGCTTTATAGCTCTTGCCGCCGGTGACCTCGGCAAGAATACTCATGACCTTTCCGTGCTTCGGCTTGTTTGTAGAAGAATTAGTCACGATGCTTTGCTCTCCTTCCAGTCTTCCCATCGCTAGAAGTGACTTCCATAATATCCGCCACGTCGCAATTCAGAGCTTTACAAATCTTCAGCAACACATCCGTCGTTATATTCTCGCCCTTACCTAATTTTGCGATGGAGGTTGTGCTGATACCCGATAGTCGTTTCAGGTCTTGTTTGTTAAGCCCTTTATCGATTAATAATTTCCATAGCTTGTTGTAGCTGATAGGCATCGAGGCACCTCACCTCTATTAGGTAACTACGTAATTAACCCCCATTTTATTCATTTGATGCGATAATGTCAATAAAATATTTGCGTTATCAAATATTTAATGCACAAACAGAAATAATAGTTTTCTGCCCGAAAGGTACGGTTAGTGGTGGGATTAGATCGGGTGGGCAGGGGAAGATGAGATTAAGTGAAATACCTGCAATACACAGCAGTCAACACCATCAACCTTCTCATTCCCTGAGACAGTCAATTTGCTTGCTGAGTTAAGAAATCCGACCTGCTGCTCAAGTTGATTCTGCGTAAGCCGCATATTCTCGGTAAGCTTCATCTTTACCCCTGTCGGCTTCCGGCCGCTGGCCCGATACTGAAATACAGCCATCCGTTAGAAACATATATTTCCATCGTGGCATCCTGTTTGTCTTTCCCCTGATCATCGATAGTAACGTCCGGCAATTTCTTGAGTCGAGATTTCTCGCACGGGAATCGTCTTGGAGCAACCGAAGAAGGCTGTTAATAGAACCAGAAGCGTGGCAAGAATATTTCAAGCTTCTTAGGGCTAGACAGCTTGTTACCTCCTGTTCGAGTTTTGAGGTTATCTACTCCTTCATTATTTCATCCAGGGCTTGAGCAGCCATTTGGCGGACTTTGGAATTATTATGTGTAAGCCATTTGTTTAATTGCCCTATCATTGGGCGGCCTATTGCCACAATATCTGCTTTTATCACCGGCTCACCTGGACTAGCCCCAGCTATTCCATCTAACCACAGGTCCCAAAAATCCTGGCTTTCGTTAGCCAGTGCATCGGTTACCACGCTTTCCGAACTCGGGTCACCTATTCTTCCCAAAGCTACGTATGTCTCATTGCGCAGAACGGGATGGGGTTTACTGTTTAGGAATTTCAATAGCGGTGCCACTGCTGTCCTGTCTCCAGAATAACCCAGGAATTTAATAGATGAACGTTTTACGGCAAAATCGTTGCTATCTAGATCAGATATCCATTCTCTTACCCGGGCACCGGAAACTGGAGTGGATGTTGGCGTGGTGGTAAGGAAAGAGGCTTTGGTTCCTGGAGTTCCGGTTAGCGCTGGAGCCTGGGATGATGCTGGTGCCGGCTTAGAACAAGCCGCAGTGGGTACCACCATCAGAATAGCCATTGCCATTATACAGAACGTCGATTTTAATTTGGGCTTTAACATGCCCTTCTTCCTTCCGTGGAGCCCAACTAGATATTCACTCAATTCGGACCACGACAGGAGAGTGGTCCGATGCCCCCGCTGTGAGTTTACCTGCGACGGGTGGTGCTGGTTGGACGTTACCTGCCAATGCTGCCGAAACCCATATTTGATCAATACCTTGCTGCTCACGCAGGGGATGAAGCCATCCCGCTTTGTGCAGAAGAGAGGCAGGACCACTGGGGTCAACAAAATTCATATCCCCCATCAACACGGTATTATCGTCGAGGTAAGGGTTCACCATATCCAGTAGAATAGATACATCAGTCTCTCCCATTTTTAGATGAACCACGAACACGTGGATTTTCTGCCCGCTCCGGGTTACTACCTCTGCGTGCAAAGCTCCACGTGGATTCAGTTCGGAGAAATAGGTGGGATAGTTCTCCGCTTTTACAATCTGGAACCTGGTGAACAGCACGACGTGAGCACCGTTTGCTCCTGATTCCCCGATGAAGTAATTCATGCCCAGGTCAGTTGCTACCTGCCGCGCGATAGCCTGATTATCGAGTTGCCACAAGTAGGCCTCCTGGATGCCCAATATATCAGGGTTGGCATTTCTTATAACCTCGAGTATCTTCGGCAAGCGGTCCCCGCCTGGAGCTTTATATCAGCCTTTGGGCGGTGGCCCAGCACACCAAGGCCCATTAGGATCGGTCGGACCGACTCCACCGCCATCCTGTATGTTGTAAGTCATTAATGTTATCATCTCAAGCGGGGTTTTCTTTGAAATTTGTGAGGACTCTTGGGATGTGGGAGAAATAGTGGCGCAACCACTTAGAAGAGCTACGCCGATAATAAGAAAATACAATAGTAATCTTTTCACTTGCATCCTTTAATATGTTTATTGTTGACTATCGTACCTCAAAGGGGAATATGGCTACTAGGACACTGCCGACGTAAACCTTAAATTCATATTTGCCTGAAGGTATGTCCAGAGGTTCGGCCCCAGCAAACCCGCCCTTCATAGGTTTAGGGAGTCCTCCCTCTTTGATTATTTTCTTAGCTTGTACATCATAGGTTGCCGTGCGAAGCTGGCATTCCTCAATAATATCGCCGTAAAGACTTATCTGGTCTCCAGCGGCAAATGTAGTCACGTTTTTCTGCAAGTCTGTGGGCAGTTGCCCGCCGGCCGGAAGCCTACCCAGCCCCATATCAGAGAAGTATTTCCGGAAGGTCGCTTGATCCGGTTGATCCGACAGCGTGGCCGAAGGCGTAGTAGTCGAGGCCGGTGTCTGAGGCATTTGAGTGACCTCAAATGGAAATACGCCCACAAGAACACCACCTACATAGACTTTATATTCGTAGTTCCCGATTGGCAGGTCAAGGATGCTGGAGCCAGCAAATCCGCCTACCTTCAGTGGCGTTGGGGGAGCCGGAGCATCGACTGATTGTTTTGAGACAACGTTATAATATTTAGCGGTGACTTTGACCTCTTGAATAGCGGTGCCGTAGAGGGTCAACGGGTCTCCAACTTTGAAATTAGCCACGTTACGTTGGAGTTCTTGAGGACTCTTGGCATCAGCAGGAAGTCTGCCCAGTCCCATATCCAAGAAATATTTACTGAATGTCGCTTTGTCTAATTGTTCCGAGAGAGTGGAAACAGGCGCTGGTGTCGGGGAAGTGCTTTCGGCGGCTGCCTGCGCCACGGTAAACGTCGTAGAGCCGATGATACTCCCTAAGGCGCCGGAAACCGCCTGAAAAGTATATTCGCCAGATTCAAGAGGAGTAGCTAAACCACCCACAGCAACGGCCTTGCTGTTACCTTCAGTGCGCACACCGGTTGCCAGAGTTGTAAACTTATCGCCATAGTTGAGGTTAACCTTGAATGTGAGATTCTCTTCGGTCGTACCTCTGGCCCAGATGCTGGCCTGAACCGTCTGCTCCGGGGTCAATGTTGTAACTGGTGGTGCGTCTGGGTTATTGCTTAGCGTAAGCCATATTCTGACTTTGGCTATCGCCGGGGCAGCTTGGTTATTGCTGGTACTGCTGCTTGTGCCGCCGCCTCCGCAAGCAGTAAGGCTAACAACAAGCATGGCCATAATTACCATACATAAAAACATCAGAAGCTTTTTCATACAGTCTCCTTTCTTATCTTCTCCTATGCTATTCCTGCATCAGCATCACTACCAGCGAAGCTGCTCAAGAGCAACACGGGTTACCTCTATCTCAACGGGAACGGGGGCACCTTCATGAGTTGTACTCAGTTTTACTTTGCTGCCAACTGGTCCCTTTATCCTGAGCTGTATTTCACCCTCTCTCATTTGCGAATATTTGACTCCGTTCACGGCGATGATTAAGTCACCCGGTCTCAAACCTGCTTCGTAAGCGGGGGAATTCTTTGCCATCTCAGTTACCTTAATGCCTTGCGCGGTAGCCTCATATTTAATGCCTATACCCCCGGCTATAAGCTCGGTTACTTTCTTCAAGTCCTGCTGATTCATCGTGACTGTCCAGGATTTGATCTTCCCATCCTGAACCTGGACTTCGAGGTTACCAGTAATGTACTCCAACCCCATAATCTGGCAATCGTCTCCGGTCTGTCTTATAGTGAGCTTTACGGTATTACCCTCGGTCGTAACAGGGCCGACAACTAAGTACTGTTGATGCCAGGCAGCTTGCTGCCGTATACCGGCTTCAATCTGAGATCTCCCACTAACGCTGGTCCCGGATGGCTCCTGTCGAAAAACCACGTCCTCGGTTAGAAGACTGAGACAGGTATCGACATTTCCCTCGGAAGCAGCTTTCAGAAATGCTTCGACAACCTTTTCTGGTTTCATTACTGGTTGAACCGTCGGTTCTTTTGCACAGCCAAATGTGAAAATCACGATGCTTAATAGTAGAAAGGTAAGGATTTTATTCGTCCTTCTCATATTCACCTCCGGGTGAGTATAAACCTGCTCACGTTACTGCGGTCGACTCAGGTCAACGCGTGTGACTTCCATATCAATCGGCATAGTTGTGCCTTCACGAGTGACAATCAAGCGCACCTGGCTTCCTACTGGACCCATCGTCCGTAGCTGCGCTTCTAACGGCCTCGTCATTTGAGAACAATTGATACCGTTAATAGCAACTATTAGGTCACCAGCGCTTATTCCTGCTTGTTGCGCCGGTGAATTCTTGATCACTTCCAATACCTTGATTCCCTTTTCCGCCCCTTCTCTCGCTTGCAACTCAAGTTGGACTCCAATATTTCCCCTGGTGAGTTTGTCTAGCGCGGCGGTATCCTCTTCGTTCTCAATGATCGTAAAAGAGACCAATTTACCATCCTGGACAAGAAACTCGAGACGTGCTCGCATCAGCTCAATACCGAACAACTTGTAATGGTTGCTGTGAATATTGGTTGAAAATGTAACTCTATTGCCATCAATTTCATAAGGATTCGTAACTGACCAGTCGTAATTCCAGCCTGTCATGAATATCAGTATACCCTTAACTTGCTCCTTTCCCTCGAAGCTCAAGCCGGCAGGTTCTTGACGAAATGCTATGTCATCTGCCATCAAGCTAAGACAGGTCTCAACATCTCCACTGGAAATCGCTTGTAAGAAGGTGTCAGCGACAGCTTCCAATTTCAATAGCGATTGGGTCACTGCGGTCTTGGTACAGCTATTCATTAAAATAATCATGCTTAGCAGGATGATAATAGCCTTTTTCACTTTAACCCCCTTGCAATGCGGCTGATTTAAAGTTAGTATTCTCTATATTGATAGTTGAACTTACAAAACACTGAGTGAAATTAATTCGTATATGACTTATTTATTATCAGTCGTTGCATATACTTTGTCAAAGCGAAGAAGAATAGAATAAGAGTCAATGAGATTAGAATTGACCCACATTCGAGGGGGACAGCATCCCAAAAACGGTGATATATTCAGCCCGCCCCTGACAATATCAAACCTGGCAGGTTCTGCGGTTCTTCTGTCTATTTCATGGCATTGGGTGAAGATTGGCTATTCGCAAAGCTAAGCTGATTATATCAACGTCGATAGGATAGCAGACTCCATCTGCAGCGGTAATGATATCTGCCTTTTTGACACCGATTGCTGCCGCATCTATCGGATTTTTGATTTCCTTCTAATCACAAAGAAAACGATTAATCCCACCACTATCAACCCACCTGCAATCCCACTTATAAGAGTCCAGTTGGTTTCGGAAGGCACTACTTCCTCCGGTTTTTCTTTTACCGTAAAGGAACCTGTTAAGCCATTTACATCCACGTTATAAGTGTCAACGATATCCTTCGATAGGCTGAAAGCTACCTCTTGGCTACTGCCGGCCTCAACAGTAACCTCTTTTGTGGCTTCAACCACGCTATTTAACTTGAGGGTAACGTTACAACTACCGGATTGCCCACCAGTATTGACCACCAGAACCCTGATAGACACAGACTCGCCAACATAAATTTCGGGAGGTGTTACGACTAGGTCACTGACAGCGAACTCAGTTGGTGTTGGAGGTGGCGGTGTCGGTTTTTCCATGACCTTAAACGACCCGGCTAAACTGTTGACATCTACGCTATAGGTATCAGCTCTAGTCTTTGATACGCTGAATGTTACTTCTTTACTAAGGCCAGCATTGATGGTCACCTCTTTGGTGGCTTCGACCACACCGTTTATCTTGAGGGTGACATTGCAATTGCCTGATTCTTCGCCAGTGTTAGTGACCAGAGCCTTGATAGTGACCGACTCGCCAACATAGACTTCACCAGGTGTCACCACCAAGTCGCTGACTACAAACGTGGCTGGCGTCGGTGGTGGAGGAGTAGGGACTTTGCCAATTACAGCAAAAACAGTAAAGTGTGGCACACGGGCAGTTATGGTATGGTTAACAGGATCAACCACACTTTCCAGTTCCACCCATTCACCGGTAGGTTCATAATAATAAGCTAATACCAGACTTTCTTCGGTGACATTACCCAGAGTATCGGGATTATATTCCCATGTTATTGTCATCGGTGGGTCAAACGTGGCACCTCTGGGCTCAAAATCATATGCTAACCCTATAATATGAGCATCAGCCGGAGGAGCTGGCGGGTTTTCGTAAGCGTCTATCGATAAACTCTTAAGGCGTGTGCCGTCTTCCTCTCTGGCAATAGTGCCCTTGGGTATGGTGATATCAAGGTTACCATCGGAAGAAGTGCCTCCTATTGTCCTCAGAACTTCACCGGTATAACTGATGGGGTTTGTACTTCCACTACCGAATATATCCGTATCGATGGTATAGGTCGGCTCGCCTCCGTCCCCGCTGGATTCTGCTGGCTGTACTACGGTTACGGTAAGGGATACGTCAGCTGAAGCATTGTCGCTGTCTCCATCTTCAGCGTTGACTACGGTGGTAAAAACAAACGCCATCAGTAGACATATGATAAGGCACAGAGCCGGCTTCACGTATTTCAATACCGCGGCCTCCTAAGGAGAACGATAATGAGAGTCACGGCTACTATCGTGGCAGCAACAATTCCAACGATCGGGAGAATCGGCCATTCAGTCTTGCCCTGAGGAGGTAGTTCTGAAGAGGATTGTTCCGGGCCTATGACCTGGGCGCCGCTCTTACCTTCCTCTGGTAATGTTACCGTAGGTTTTTGAATCGCCTGGGTTGCCCCTGAATTTTGAGTTTCCGTAAACGGTTGTTGGGATTCTTCAATCGTCGCTAATACCGGCGTTTCCCCTTCTACCAGGTTGGTGACACTGGCTCTTACTTTTATGCCCATAGCCACCATACCGCCGGTTGTCGCCAAAAACCTTATCTTGCCTTCATATATTTTAGAGCCTAGGGACTCGTCGCCATAGAAGGTCAATGCAAATGTATCGCCTCCTTCTTTGGCTTTGACCGAAACCGTGGTCGGCTCAACTTTCAAAGGAATATTTTCGCAGTCGATGGTGAGGTCGCCGTTGTATTTAAAGGCCGTGAATGTCACTTCGGCACTGCCATCGGCCGGGACTTCGAATTCAACCTTTTCTGGGCTGATTGATAAACTTGCTGCTAGTGCTGGGACGGTCAGCAATAAAGTCAGCATTACGGCCACGACTAATACTGGAATCGCCTTCATGTTGATTAGCCCCCTTCGGTAAAGGGGACGAGGTAAATCCCATCCCCTTTACCACCATTTTTTCAATCTAGCTTATTCAGCCGCTTCCGCCCAGAAGACCAGTGTGGCCGTGTAGGTGCCAGGTGCCGTCCCACTAGGTATTGTTAAAACGAGTTGGGGTTGGGAAGTGCCAGATACTGCCACATTAGAAGCACTCCAGGCATTTACTAAGGAGTCACTCAGCTTCAAGCCGATGGTATAAACATCGGGACTCGATACATTTGTCAGGCTGGTGCTGAAGACCTCGGCAACATTTCCGGTATTGGTTACAGTGATGGTATGACCTGTCGATGCTACGCCGGATGTCAGGCTGCCGAAGTTCACCGAGGTCGGCGATACTGAAATGCCGATTTGTGCCGGTGAGTTAGCAGTCATCTCCACCGCAGTTGATGTTGAAAGAGAAATATTGTCAAATGCTACATTCGCCGGTGTCCAATCTGTGGTAAGCTCACTATAGGTGGCGAGCATAATCCCAGCCGGTCCGCCTCCAGAATAACTACTATCTGTAACCTGAACATCCCATTCTGTTGGCTCTGTGTCGCCTATCCATGCCTTACCCCTGAGGGTGGTGCCAGAGACCTCAAATTTAAGATGGCATGAAGCAAAACCAGCATCCCAAGTTGTTAATTCCTTTGAGCCACCCGACAGAGTACCGTACACTCCACCTGTAAGCTTGCCCAGCCAGAGATGTGGTTTGTTGTTTTGGCTTGCATCTCCAGAGCTAATCCCAAGGGTGTAAGCGTTAAGGTTAGAGACATCAGTCCGCATTAACAGATAGGCTAAAAACTTGTCGTTATCGCCCGTGATTTTATTTACTGTTGCCTCCATAACAGCATCTTCAGCACTATAAGTGCCAACATAGCTGATAACCGCCCCATCCGTTGTTTCGTTTATTTTTGCAACAGACAATTCGTATTGGTTGTTCTGAACAGTGGCTGAGGCATCTGTCCCATAGTCATTGATAGCAGTCCAGGTCTGGTCAGCTATGTTGTCGTCGAAATCGTCGCTCCAGAGAGAATAGCCAGTTGGTTCCGCCATTGCCGGCAGCGCTGTTACCATGCAAAGGCTTAGTGACAATATCAAAGTCATGAACAGGGAAAGTACTTTCCTTTTCAATTGGTTCTCCTTTTCTAAGATTTTGATACCCCTCCATCCGCTCTGCTGTTAAGTACTTAGCTTATAGGCGTCACCCCCTTATAAAGGAACTTAGATCTAAAAATAAGCCGTCGACTCCGGGTGTGAATATGGTTCGGCAAGCAACTCTTAATTAAATCGTTTAGCTGCCAGCCAAAATAGCTATTTACATATCTGTTCTGTTCCGTAACTTTTACTTTTTTCACTAGATACTTAATCCCGGAGTTCGTCTTTAATCGGCATATCATGTTGCCGGAGAAAATCCCTCAAATTCGTCGCATTAACCCTGTAATGGCCACTAGGCAATCGAATTGCCGTTAGCTTGCCTGTCTTAATCCATCGTCTGATCGTTGCTCTGCTCACCAAGCAATACTCGGCGACTTTGCCAAGAGTTAGCCAATCCTTATGGTTAGTTATTGATGGCATCATCTGATCCTCGATTCATTACAGATAACCTCTATTTGCACTCTCATGACTATCCTGTTGGCTCCTTCAACACCCACAGCTTCTGAACGCATTCATCAAATCATCCATAGTAAACGGTTTTAACAGAAATGGCCGATTTACTTTTGTGAAAAATCTACGTGTTTGAGGATCCGGTATATCCATACTCATAAATACGACCTTATTGGCTGCTTTAGGACATATTTGCTCTATTTGTTGATAAAGTTCGATGCCTGTCATGACGGGCATTCTAATATCGGTAAGTACCATGTCATAATCGTTCTCGTTTAGCAGATGTTGAGCTTCAATACCATCAGCTGCGGTATCTACACTAAACCCTTCGATGACTAGTATTCTGCCCAAACCACGTCTGATCACTTCTGAATCATCCACGAGGAGAATCCTTTTTATATTCGGAATATTCACCCGCCACCTCCTTCACTGTTCGCACGTCTTTATTAGCTTTATGAAGACCTTTATCGCTTCCTTGGTCGCTACTGACGATGAAAACCAAGCTACCTGGTTACCACTCTTTGAAAGGGTAATATTCTTCCGGTCATCCATCGTGATTGAGAAGCCATCTGATACGTCTTGTTCTGACAAATAATTGGAATCGGGGCCGTCTTGACCAGGACTCAAGTGCTGACGATGGTTATTACCGGACGGCGATCTTTTTGCCTTATATCGTCGCAGTATGGCTTTTCCCCTAGCTACCAATGCCAGATACTTGCATGGTTTTACCTCATAATGCTCAGCGCCAACCTCTGAGACCTTCTCCCATACTTCGCCACCAGACTCTAGCCCCAGCAAGATAACAGGAATGTTGAAACGGTTGCGCAATTCAGAACAAGCCTCAAAACCGTCCCAGTCTGGCAAGGAGCAATCCATCACTACTAAATCGATACTAAACTCGTATAAACTCTGAAGAGCCTTGGAGTAATCAGGCGCGTCAACTATAAGAAACCCGGCTTGGCTGAACGCCGAAACAAGCTCTTTTTTCGAAATATCGTCATTTTCAACAATGAGGACTCTGTCACGAGTATCTTCTTCTGGGTCTGGGGCGTTACGGTGCAGATCTTTCATCCATTCGGTTGCCGTTTGCTTAAGTTCATCTATCTCGCCTTTGATTTCCTCATAAACTATCTCGACGGGTCTATCTGGAGGACATGAAACTACCTTAGCAAGTTCCCGCAGGTCTTCGTCGGACATAGTTATTAGTCGCAGCTTCGCTCGGGCGTGAAGGCGCCTGGATAATCTTTCATTGCCATCCGCTTCGGCAACAACAGCAACCAGTGCCTCTCGCAAATGACGTATTACAAAATCTCGATTTCGGTTCGTCTTTCCTGAAGAGATCCCATTATTTACTTTTTCCATAACAACCAGTATTCTCAGCTGTTCTTCGAATTCCCCGGTATCAAACAGGACTTTTAAGCTGCCGCATTTAGGGCATTTCAACTGCAAGATAAATGCGCCTTTCTGAACACCTTCTATAGACGCATTGAAGCAGTTGCCAGTGTACTCACAATCAATACACCTCATGGTCTATCTAATTCGCTTCCTTCGCATGTTGATAAGGTCTTCAAACATGGTTATCAGGTCCTCATCTAACTCGTCACCATATTTATTGCGAGCATACTCGCGAAACCCAGGGAGGTCTCCATTACTGGAATTGGATTGGTTTGCCGGCTTAGTGAGCATTTCAAGCAGCTTTTCTCGCAACATCAATAATCTCTCCTGATAACTTGGCGTATCATCTTTAGGATCGTTGCATCGCTCAATCTCTAAAGCCACCAGGCTCACAAGCATTGAAATATCGCTTTTTTCCAGCTTTATTACCACTCAGAAATTCCTTACACATTATTTGAAAAATCAGTCTTGTTTTTTACGATACCTTGACAATATCGCTCTGATTTGTGCTGCTAATACTTCGCCATCAAAGGGCTTTCTGAGATACAAGTCAGCACCTGCCTCAATTAAGGCCTTTTGCCATATGTCTGCGCTAAGATCTTCACCCGCTATTAAAACCGGAATTCCTGTTACATCGCGTATTTGATGGCACACCTCAAAGCTATTTGCCACACTCCCATCGACAATAACAACATCGGGTTTGAGTGAGTTCATAGCCATCAATGTCTCGGGACAATTAGGCATGCGGGCCACTGTGAGGCCAGCTTCGGTCAAACAGCAAGCTAACTCTTCGCTCGAAGCCGACGTGCCCTCAAGTATAAGAACCCTATACTGTTCTCGGGAGATTTCAGGTGTGCTTGAATCCACAGCAGGCGTTTTATCTTGCAGATTGTGTTTAAGCGCTAAAAGAGCAGCCTGAGTGCGGTTATTAGCTTTCATCTTCTTGAGAATTGAAGTGACGTGGTTTTTCACAGTCTGTTCGCTTATCTTGAGGCTACTGGCTATTTCCCTGTTCGTCAGACTTTGAGTCATGAGATTCAGAATATCTACTTCTCGGTCGCTAAGGGAAGCCAATGACGGTTTGCTAATTAACTGGAAGCCCAAACTTTCCAGACCTCCTGCCGGTTGGAGATATACAACTTGTCTCAGTAGGGCTCGGCAGAGCATAGGAAGGGGAATTGACACAAAATCGCTTAAAGATTGGAGCCTAGAAAATTCCTCCTCATCTAGATAGAGAATCAACTGCTTAGTCTCTGAGCCTGCTACTAATTGCTTTTGATTACGCTGTATTTGGTCATTTAGACCGAGTAATCCACGAGCAGTAAGACTATTCTCTGTCCTGCCAGGGTTAGATAATTTTCTAGTCGTCATTTCTACTTGCTATAACCTGCGTTATCGCAAGTAAACCGAACGAAGTTATCTTAACGAAGGAAAAAGGAGGAAGCCGGGCAATGAAAACGCTGAGCAGAAGAGATTTCTGCAAACTTAGGTCAAAAAGATGTTGACAGGCATTGACAAAACTAGTAGAATATGTTTTAATTGCTTCATATGCGACATGCTCGTGTTGGAGTTAAATTATACTTAGATTAGAGACCGGAGCTGTTGATAACGCAGGTTAACGCAGATTCTGATTTCCAGGTTCTTCTGAGAAAACAATTGATGATTTTCAGTTAATGGTCCATTCAGGCGAAATAACTTGCGATAACGTGTTTAACACCAACTTCATAATTCCAACGATTTGGCAATGTCTTCACCGAATTCTGAATCGTCACATTCCACTACATGTAGGTACCTCCTTGTTGTATCTATTCTCTTATGTTTCAGGAAACTCTGAACCTCTTCAATAGAGCGTCCACTTTTGCGTAGTAGGGTGCCTGCGGTGTGTCTCAAAGTATGTGGGGTTACTTTCACTTCGGGTCCTAAAGCTTGGCGTGAGTAACAGGTCACGATCTGTCGTATTGCTTCAGTGGTAATGGCTCGTTCGTCATTACCGTTCCTACCGTAATACTGCTTCAGGTATATTCCAGCCTTAGTTACCGGCACAAAAATGGGAGAACTATCGTGCATTTCGCGTTTGCTGGCAAACAGGTAATCCTGTATTGCTTCCCAGCACTTTCTGGGGATATTCTGCACTGTCTTGGTCCCTCCCTTCCGAACGTAGGTTAGGTAAAGCTTATCGCCGCGTTCGCCAATGTCCCCCTTTCTGATGTTCGCCAACTCACTGCGGCGGAGTCCTGTCAGGAGTAGAGTCAGTAATATAGCATAGTCTCGTTTACCTTTTACCGAGTTGCGATTTGGTTGCTCAAGTAGCATCTTAGCTTGAGTCCTTGTTAGCCAGGAAGCACCTACATAATCTTGGACAACTGGCCGATTCACGCCCTTTGCCGGATTGTAAAGCGTGAGGTCCCAGGAGATGCAAAAGTTATAGTATCCCGAGATAGCTGCTAAGTGCTGTCGGATAGTCGATGGCGATCTCCCGAGTTGCTCCAACTTATGCCGATAACTGATCACATCGCTTTGTTTGACTTCGCCAGGGTGTTTTGCTGCAAAGATAAAGAGCTGACTCAACGCCAGCCTATAAACGTGATTAGTATTTATAGATTTCTTGTTCTCTACAAAGGCGATTGCGCTCTCAATCCATGGGTCTCTCTTGATATCTTGGCTTATCTCCCAATTACTGTGATTAAAGAAATCTCTCTCAGTAGGGGTGGAGAATCCCGTAGGCGTAATAGTTCCATTTACTTCTGGCTGAACGCGGAATTCCTTCATTTCAGACCCATAAGCAAGCCGGACGGCCTGCCTTAAAAGGTCAGACTTGGTACAATATTCCTGCATCGCTTTTGTTTCCAGAAATTCATCCCATATTTTCGGGACACGAACCCAGACCGGTATCTTCGTCTTAACATCATCTTTTCTTCTTAGAACAAGCATTCTTTGAGTTGTCATTATCAGCACCTCCTTAATATCTTCTTATTGTGATGACGCCATGGGAAGCGATTATAAACTTCGCATATGACGCGTTTTAATGATAAAATGTGTTCATGGAAAGAAGAAGTTCTTCTATCGCAGGAAGAAGATGCCGGTAAAGTTCGCATTTGATAACCCACTATTAAGAGCGTGGTTACTCTTACATCAAGCCACTAATCTTATCGTAAGAGCAGAAGATGCTGTGTTTAGTAAAGCGGACCTTACCAGCCAGCAGCACGCTGTTCTTTTAGCGATAAAGTACATCGAAGGTCCTGTGACGCCAAGCGTTATAGCCCATTGGCTTGACCGAAACACAAATACTATCACCACCCTGGTTGACCGCATGGAGAAGGACGGTTTGGTTGAAAGGGTAAGAGACTTACGCGATCGCAGGTCAATACGCCTGGTAATGACAGATAAGAGTAAACAGATTCTCGATAAAGCAACTATGGTTGGTTGGCGACTGATTGAAGATATCCTTGGCAGCCTATCAGAGGAAGAGTTGCGAGAACTAATCAGATTGCTGGAGACAGTGAGGGGAAGAACTTACGATCACTTGAACCCGGGCAAAGCAATGGAAGAAGTAAAGCCGAAAGATCAGGGGGGGAACATGGCCCGTTTCTTTGCGAAACGAGCCATTTGTGTCGATTCAGACGAGGACACTGCCTCAAAATCAGGCAAAACCTAAATCCAATATTGGAATTAACTTCAAGGAAATATTCGATAGGACTTTGGCAAGAATTGCGTGATAAGTCCAGCCGAGGGTATTCTAACCGGCTGGCGTCTTATAGACTAGTACAAACCAGTAGTGATTCCCTTTTTCTATTTGTAACAGGGAGAGTTCAGCTCTGGGGATGGGTTTGTGCTGGTCTCTCTGAAATAATAACCCTGTCTGACTCCGTCAGAAGCTCGGCAAAACGCATCAGCAGCGTAAGTTGTGGTTCACACAGGTGACAGGCTGCGTTCTTCAAACGCGCATAATTGAGGCTCTGCCCCTCAGAGCGCGGTGTTCTGTAGCCTGCAAGGACCAGCAACTTGTCCTCTAGGGCTAGCCTCGCATACTCATAACCCTTTTCCGCAAAGCACTCTGCCAATTTCTCAATTGTCCGGGCAGACGGATGAGATCCATTGACGATTCCCGCGATCGTTCCGTGACTCAATTTAGTGCGGGCAGCAACTTGCCTCTGCGACAAGCCCTGTTTTTTGCAGGTCTCTTTTAGCCAATCGCCTAGAGGGGTTGGCGTTCTTTTGCCTCGTTTACCTGGTGTATCCATCTTTTAGGCATCGCACCTATTGCTATCCTAATTCGTGAATGGTAGCACACGCGTGTGCACAGGTCAAGTGTTACTTGATAGTTTGCTCAAGTTATCAATTACCAATTAAGCTCTATTTCGATGGAAAGGGAGGTAACATACAGTTTGAACCTGGGAGAAAGACTTCTTGAAAAAAGACAAGCCCTGCACGTTACCCAGCAGGATTTAGCTAAGTCCCTCGAAGTGACCCCGCAGCATATTTCACTACTGGAACAGAATAAGACTGCTCCTTCTCTGATGTTGCTGGCCGGATTGGCTACTGAGCTGGGAGTCAGTATTGATTACCTGGTCACCGGTAAAGAAGGGATCATCACCGAAACGATACCAGCGATAAAAGCTGATAAAAAGTTGAGGCTGAAGTCAAAGAAAGCCCTCATCGCTATGGTAGAGGAGCTTTATGAAGCAACTCCTTCCGATGGTAGAAGTGAAACAACAGAATGATTTGTTGGAATAACGTGGCCATTCGGTAAGTCAATCATGCTTCAACCATTTTCCCCAACGACGGCCTTTACAATTTCATACATTCTGGCAATCTAACTAACGGCAAAAACCCCAGTGTAGCCAACTGAATCCTCGGAATATTTAAGTGCTCCTTTGATAAGGAGGCGCTATTTTACCTCTCTTTTCACAGAAGCGAGTTGCCATATCAGAGTGAGCCTCCATTTATATGGCAAATGGGGTAATGTCAACCTATAATAATAATATGGTTGACATTACTAGATATTGCTTGCTAGAATAATGTACATGAAGGAATTAGTCCTTAAAGCTCTTCGGGACGAAAGCCACGTCTCCGGTGAGGACCTGGGTAGGCGACTTAAGATTTCGAGAACTGCCGTCTGGAAACATATTAATGAGCTGCGAAGGCAGGGCTATAAAATCGCATCATCTCCAAAGCTGGGGTATTCTTACATTGAAAGCACCAGTCTACTACTACCAGAGGAAATCACCCCGGGTCTGCAAACACAAACTATCGGAAAGTATCTCCTGCATCGAGACGAAGTCACTTCTACACAGGATATTGCTGAAAAACTAGCAAGAGAAGGAGCAAAGGAAGGAACGGTCGTCATTGCCGAGACTCAGATCAGAGGTAGGGGCAGGAAAGGAAGGAACTGGATCTCTCCGCCGGAAGGAGGAGTGTATCTTTCCATCATACTGAGACCCAGTCTTATGCCGTCTAGAATTGTACAGATTCCACTCATCGCGGGAATAGCCGCCAATAAAGCTATCCGCCGGACAACTCCCTTACAGCCTAGCCTTAAATGGCCAAACGACATCATTATTAACGGGAAGAAGGCTGGTGGTATTTTGACAGAAATGAATAGTGAAGTTGACGGGGTAAATTATATAATTCTCGGCATCGGCCTAAATGTTAATACTCCTGTTTCTCTCCTAGCAGGGCTGACCGATGGAATTGCTACTTCTCTAGCCTATGAGTGTGGTGAGCATGTTTCCCGGGTGAAGCTGGTGCAGATCCTCTTCAGTGAGTTCGAAGTTCTCTATACAAAATTCGTAATATCCGGTTTTGCTTCTCTGCGGGACGAGTGGAAAAAGCTAAATAATACTACCGGCTCGCGGGTCAGAATCAGCGATGGTGATGTAATTGAGGGGGAAGCTCTTGACATAGATGAGGATGGCTTCCTCCTTGTCAGAATGGAGAATGGTGATGTGAGAAGAATTATCGGTGGAGATGTTACCCTGTTAGACAATTGAAAGTATCCAGGCTAGTTTTTCATAATAAAAGGAGGGTGAAAATGGTAACCAATACTTTGACTTGGTACAGGACAGCACGAGCTGATGTGTGGCAGTGGCGTAATGAGCTCAGCTTGGTCAAAAAAATACTACTTACACTCGGTATGGCGGCTGCTGTTGGACTCCTGGCGCAAATAAAGATACCGTTGCCGGGAACACCAGTACCAGTTACCGGACAGACCTTTGGTATTTTGCTAGCGGCGGTACTTCTTGGAAAATGGTGGGGTGGCGCCAGTATCGCTATTTATGCCATTCTCGGCGCTCTCGGGGTCCCCTGGTTCAATAGCTGGACTGGTGGTATCAGTCATATCGCTGGGCCTACCGGAGGCTATATTATCGGTTTTATCTTCGCTGCCTTAGCCCTCGGCTTTCTGACCGATAAATATCTTAAAGCGAGGAGCTTTTTCGGCCTGCTGGGCTTAATGTTTGTGACCAACTACGTTTTTGTTTATGGCTTCGGTCTCCTACAGCTAAATCTATGGCTGAACATGGTCCAAGGCACCAGTGTAAGTCTTTCTCAACTCCTGACCATGGGACTTGTGCCTTTCATACCGGGTGAGGTAATCAAAGTCCCGGCTGCTGCACTGGCGGCCTGGGCGTTGACTCCGAAGAAAGATGCCAGAGAGAACAGAACTTAGCTTCTAAAATGAATTTGAGGTTTCATTCGCAAAAATCCCCTTCCCAAGATATCGGGGAAGGGGATTTTTATTGAGAGAGTTCTGTTATACTTCCTCTGGAATCTAATGCTCTTTACAGGAGTTAGGCAAGTCCCAGCACCAGCCGCATTTTGTCATTGATGATACCCATGTCAGGCGCCGGCATGGAGCCTAGCTTCCGAGCTATCATCCCTTGTTTAACTGTCCTGATGATACCGGTGGTCACTGAAGGGAAAAGAAGACCGGCCTTCTGCCAGTCGTTAATAAGGTGGTCACCCACCAGCACACGATCAGTCTGACTGGTTATGGCAGCGATAATCGCTTCGTCGCGCCCGTTGTGGAAAGCATCAGAGCTTATGACCACGGCTGGCCGTCGCTTGACTCCGGTTTCGTCAGCAAAGACAAAGCTGATGAGAACCACATCGCCACGGTTACAGACGGTCATAGGCAGCGTCCTTTTCGTTGTCCCAGACCTCAGCTAGAACTGGATCCGCCGTTGCCGTTAGCTTCAGAATTCCTTCGAGGTTCCCGGTTTCCTCTCCCAGCCGCGGCACCTTGTCCAGGTCTTCCCGGCGAAAGCGGCGGTGGCGCTCCTGTCCGATACGAAAAGCCGGCAGCCGGCCTTCCCGGGTCAGCTTATAGATGGTTCTCCGGGAAACCCGCAGATATTCAGCGGCTTCCTCAACGGTAAACCATTCCTTGGTAATCACCATAGCTGCTCTCCTCCAATCAGATTTACTGTATATTCTAGCACATACAGACGCATATATGCAATGGCATGCGAGGTCGAATAGACTTCAGGTATTGTTGAAGGAACATTGAAGTACTGGTATAATTTAGGTATCTTGCGGGAGTAATTCAGCGGTAGAATGTCGCCTTCCCAAGGCGAAAGTCGCGAGTTCGAATCTCGTCTCCCGCTCCAACCTTTTCTTAACTCTCCGGAATACACCTGATTGCCCTATTTGATTTTAGTGAGAGGGGCTACCATATCGTAGCCCCTCCTTGCCTAGCAATATCATCGTAAAACCGGTGATACCGCTCTAGGTTCCCGGTGATTGCCTCCTCGCCGTAAACCCGTATCAGGTGAGAAGTTAGGCGCATTATTTAAGCCCCGATCCTGAACATTTCCCTGGCCGTGATAGAGTTGGTCCAGCGGATTGAATTGCTTGTGTGTCACTAAGGCACGCTGGGCATCCACATACTGAGAGTATTTGAGGACCATGTCCAGGCAAGAGTGCCCGAGTAAGAGACGCAGCGAGTTCAGGTCTCCGCCGCCTTCTAGATACTTGGTGGCAAAGTAGTGGCGGAAACGGTGGGCGCCACCGCCGCTGACCACACCGGCCCGATGCTTCAGTCTGACGATCATGCTTTTCACGGAATGCATCCCCATTGCCTGTCCATCATCGGTTTTCCAGAGCCAGTCTCCGCCAGCCGGTCTTACCTGAAGATAACGTTTGAGAGCCTTGCGTGCTTCGCCATTAACCGGGACCACGCGTACTTTTTTCCCTTTGCCCAGAACGGTAATTTGCTGGAGGGCGGCGTCAAACTCCGGCAGCTGGATCTTGCTCATCTCATGAACTCGGAGCCCGGTAGCCACGAAGAGCGAGATGATGGCCTTATTACGGATGCCCAGGTAGGGACACCAGAGCTGGGTATCATCTTCGCATACCTGTAGCATGGCGGTGATTTCTTCATCGCGGTAAGGCTCTACCAGCTTGTAATGTGGTGGTTCCGGCTTGAAGCGCCGGGCGGGACTGTCCGCCAGGTACTCCTCATCCTCGGCCCAGGTAAAAAAGGTCTTGACGACCCGCCCATAGTGGTGTATGGTTGCCGATGAGGCTTTTCTGTATGACATGTGTGTGGAGGTTGGCCAGCGCTTTGGTTCGGTGATGACGTAATCGAGGAAGCTGCGAATGTGATCGCGGGTGATGTTCTCCACTTCAGGCCAGTCATGAGCCTGGGCGAACCATTCCAGGTGATGGAGGATGCCATGATAATAGCCGCGGGACTGCTCTGACAGGTTAGGACGACTGGTAAAACGGTTGATCAGGAAAGATAGGGTAAGTTTGGTTTTGGTAGTCATGTTTCATTTTTGCCCGTCCGCCAAAACCCATTGTATAACGTGCTAGCCATAATGTCAATACCTATGAACACCTGGCTAAATGACTCTAGTAAAGTACATGCTTTTTGGAAAAACAAGAATGCCAGCGGCGTTTTTTCGTCTTTTCA
>Ga0265297_10004146_pt1 | contig 24330 bp, 20 predicted proteins | sample Munlanlwell13791_FD_192502 | JGI IMG/M metagenome (GOLD analysis project Ga0265297, IMG submission 192502) | Leachate microbial communities from a municipal landfill in Southern Ontario, Canada - Leachate well 137-91 | ecosystem: Engineered > Solid waste > Landfill > Unclassified | place... | reverse complement strand
TCTTTTCATTTGTTTTTTCTTATCTCGGTTTTGAATACTGTATAAATTTTGGAGCTGTCCGGCACGTTTTCAAACACGGCTGTTGCCGGTCCGATAAATGATTTCTTCCCTATGAGCACCCCTGGCATCAAACTGACATTGATTCCAGTTTTGGATCCTTGCCCCATGATTACTCCGAGAGATTTCAATCCGGTGTCTATTTTCTCCCCTTTAATCGCGGATTTGACCGTGTCTCTGTCTATTCTTAAGTTGGCAGTAACGGTTCCAGCTCCGATCCTACAGTTTTTATCGAAAATAGAATCCCCGAAAAAGCCGGAATGGATGTGCACGTTTTCCTGAAAGATGCATCTTGCCACTTCTGCATTCGCGCCGATCAGCGTCCCTTTTTCCAGGTTGGAATATTCCCTTACTACGGAGTTGTTTCCTATTACGGAGCCGTCTCCGACGTAGCAGGGCCCTTTGATTACGGCGTTTTCGAAAACCTTTACGTTTTTCCCGATATGTACCTTTCCTGTTGTTTTTACTTTGGAAAGCTTTTTGCTTTCTAAAAACCTGTCAAAAAGGTATTTTTCAAAATAGAATAAGTCCCAGGGATGCTTCAGAGAAGGGGATTCAGCAGTTTTGGAAACAACGATCTCTGTCCTGTTGTTCTTGAGGTAGCCGGAAAGAGCCTTTTCAAAGTCGTATTCTTCTTTTCCGACTCTTTCATAATATTTGAAGAAATCCGGATTAAGGAGGTAAATCCCGATTACTCTTATATCCGAGGGAGCTTTCCCTTTTTCCGGCTTTTCCGATATTCCCGTGATCCTTTTCCCTTCCATCTCGGCTATTCCGAAAAGTTCTGGCGTTTCCGTTCTCTGTCCGAACAAAAGCGATTTTGACTTGCTTTTTGCGGCGGTTCTTGCCATTTCTCCGGCGTCAATTCTTTCCGCATTCAAAACAAGGAACCTTCCTTTGAGGTTTTTCTTCACTCTGTACAAAGCGTCTCCCATTCCTTTTGGAGAAAGCTGGGTCACGAATTTCAAGGAAGGCGATCCGGCCAGCTCTTTTTCAACTTCTTTTTCAGGTCCCTGCACCACTATGACCTCTTTTATTCCTGCTCTTTTAAGCCCCTGGATGGTATACCATATCAAAGGTTTCCCCATTATTTTTATGAGGCTTTTATGGCTTCCGTTTAAGGGCCAGAAGCGGGAAGATTTTCCTGCGGCCAATACTACTGCTTGCATGTTTATTTTAAGCTTAAAATTGCGTCAGTCAGTTTTTTCGGGTCGTGGACTAAAGATCCGTCGGACATAAGAAGGTTTTTCCCTATGAATTTTTCATTTGAAAGGCCTTTTTCAGCCGATATCGGCCTTAAAAGCTCCGGATTATTTTTTCTGCAGGACTTCATCGCTTTTGGACTCGGTTTTTTAGTATTGTAAACGACATAGTCAAGATTTCCTCCCAGCAGATTTTCTATCTCTTGGGATGATGTTTTTACGCTGAATCCGTTAGTCTCTCCGTTTTTTTGCATCAAATTGCAAATGTAGATCTTTTTCGCTTTGCTGTTTCTGATTGCTTCCGCCATTCCTTTCGCAAGCAGTATCTGGGCAAGGGAAGAAAAAAGATCTCCCGGTCCTATTACTATCAAATCCGCGTTTTTGACGGCTTTCAGGGACTCGGGATAGGCGGAGACGGAAGGCTTTATATAAACCTTTTTTATTTTCAGGCTCCCCTTGTGCTTGGGGACGTCAATATTGGCTTCTCCTTTGACTACTTTTCCGTTCTCCAGAACTGCATGCAACTCTCCCTTTTCCAGAGTGGCCGGGAGAACTTGATGTTTTATTTTTAGCAATTTTTTTATTTCCTTTAAAACCTTTTCGTAATTATTGCTGCTCAATTCAAAAGCAGCAAGGAGCAGGTTGGCGAAATTATGCCCTTTTAAATATCCCGAAGGGAAGCGGTAATTGAAAAGGTCTTTTATTTCTCTGCTCGTATTTGACAAGGCGATGAATGACCTTCTTATGTCCCCGGGCGAGCATATTTTGTAATCTCTTTTCAATCTTCCCGTGGACCCACCTGAATCCAGCATGGCGCAGATAGCCGAAATCTTTACTTGTCTTTCTTTAAGTCCGGCCAATACGGCCTTTGGCATTGCATTTCCTCCTCCAAGACAAACGATATGTTTAATCTTTTTTTTGGTTTGAGGCATGTTTTTCAGCCAGGCTGAGCGTTTTCAGGTTTAATTCCAGGTATTTTTTCGGAATCGCTTCTGAAACGGCTCTGGAAAATGATTCAAAGTCAATCGGCAGAATTTTTTTCAAAGAAGCTAAAGCCAAAAGGAATATCCCGGATGTCACCGGTGTTCCCAGCTCTTTTTTGCAGATTTCAGAAGCGGAAACAAAAGATATCTTTTTTGTTTTTCCTCTCAATAGTCTTTCTATCTCTTTTTCCGAAACAGGAGGCTGAAAGGGGATTGGAGAAATGAACCTGTTGATCAAAAAGAAAGTTTCAGGCCCGGCGAATACGGCCGCGTTCAGGGATTCCTGCTGCTCAAGGCTTAATATGAGGTCGGCTTTTCCGGCAGCCACCAAGGGTGAATATATTTCCCTTCCGATTCTGGCGTGCACTTCTACCGACCCTCCTCTTTGGGAGAGGCCGTGAAGTTCGGAAGTTTTGACTTCAAGGCCCTTTATCATAGCCGCCCTGGATATTATTTGAAGCATTGTTATCAGTCCTTGCCCTCCAGTTCCGACTATCACGGCGTTGAATTGTTTTTTGTCTTTTTTCATTTTATTTTTTCCCGGCGAATTTGCACGGATGTTTAGATATGATGACAGAAACTTCCTTCTTGTTGATGAAATTCCTTATTGTTTCTATGAATTCTTTTTGATTGGCGGGATCCGCTATCTTGACGTTTTTCACTCCGCAGGCCCTGACCATATCGTATATCTTGATTCCCTGGCCGGTTGTGGGAGCGGCCGGATTGGGCTGATGACCAGTCATGGCGGTGGTGGAGTTGTCCATTATGATTATCAAGGGATTGGACTTGTTGAAGACCGCGTTTATCAAGGCCGGGATTCCGGAATGAAAGAAGGTGGAGTCTCCTATGAAAGATATGGTTTTTTGTGGATTTTTAAGATTGGATTTCTTTATTCCATGGGTGATTCCGATGGAAGATCCCATGCAAGAAAGGAAATCCTGCAGATTATGGGGAGGCATTCCTCCAAGCATGTAGCAGCCGATGTCTCCTCCGAAAATGACTTTTTTCTCGTCAACAGCTTTTTTCACCCCTCCAAAAACAAGCCAGTAAGGGCATCCGGGGCACAGCTGAGGGAATCTTTTCGGAGAGGGGATTTCAGGTCCCTTGTTGAAAGAGTATTTTTTATTCAACAATTTGGCCACGGCCGCAGTGACGTCTTCCGGCTTCAATTCTCCTGTCTCCGGCAAAAGATTCTTCCCTTGAATTTTCAGCTTGCAATTCGCTTCTTTGGCCGTTCTTTGGACTTCTTTTTCCAAAAACGGTTCAAGTTCTTCCGCCACTAAGACTTCTTTCAAGGAAGAAATGAATTTTTTCACTTTTTCCTCGCAAAAAGGATAAAAGAAATCCAGCTTAAGGACCGGCAGAGAAGTACCAAGCTCTTTCAGGGATTCTAGAACATAGAGATAGGATATTCCGGAAGCGATAATTCCTTTTTTAAATCCTTTTACATTCGGATTTTGGCCTTTTTCTGCGAACTCTTTTATCTTTTTTTCCTTTTCAAGAAGCTCTTCTTTCATTTCCATGACTCTGGGAGGCAAGGTCACGAACCTGGACCTGTCTTTGACGAATTTTCCCGAAAGAGCTTTGATCGTTCCAAATTTTCCGAGCTTGACCGGCATTCTTTGATGGGAAACCCTGGTCGTGGTTCTTACCATCACCGGTATTTTGAATTTTTCTGAAATTTCAAAAGCTTTTTTTATGAAATCCTTGCATTCCTGGGGGTCTGAAGGCTCAAGCGTAGGGATGTGGGCCAGATAGGAATAAGCCCTTGAATTTTGCTCCGACTGGGCGGAGCTCCAGCATCCCGGGTCATCGGCGACGAAAAGGACAAAAGGCCCTTTGCTTCCCGTATATACGAAAGGCAGTAAAGCTTCGGCGCATACGTTCAGCCCGAAATGCTTCATTGCCACCATGGTTTTCAATCCTGAAAAGGAAGCTCCTATGCCAGCTTCCATCGCCACTTTTTCATTGACGGAGTATTCAAAATACGCTCCCGCTTTTTTTGATATTTTATAAAAAATGTTCCCTATTTCTGAAGCCGGGGTTCCGGGATAAGTCGAAACGAACTGGACTCCCGCTTCAAGGGCGCCTCTTACAATAGCTTCGTTTCCCAATAAAGGGATGATTTCACCTGTTTTTTTTGAAAGTATTTTTTCCATTTCTGTTTCATCCTCAAGGCGCTTGCCGGGCGGTCCTGAAGTATTATTTTTACTCAACGGTCACGCTTTTAGCCAGGTTCCTGGGCTTGTCTATGTCTTTTCCCAGTTCCAGGCCCGCATAAGCGGCGAACAAATGAGAAGGGATTACGGAAAGTATGGGAGTAAGCATTTCCATTGTTTTAGGTATGTATATCACGTCATCTGCCATTTTTCTGATGTCTTCGTTTCCTTCCGTAGCTACCGCTATCACTTTTCCGTTTCTGGCTTTGATTTCTTCTATCGCATTCAGCATTTTTTCGTAAACCGAATCTGAAGGAGCCAAGCAGAAAACAGGGAAGTTATCGTCAATCATGGCTATGGGCCCGTGCTTCATTTCTCCTGCCGGATATCCTTCCGCATGAATGGAATCTGCGACCTCCTTCAGCTTCAAGGCCCCTTCCAAAGCTATCGGATAATTATATTTCCTTCCCAGGAAAAAGAAGTTCTTGTATTTTGAATATTTTTTAGCCATTTCTTTTATCTTTCCGCTCTGTTTCAGCACCTTTTCTGCCAGTTCGGGGAGCTTTTGGAGTTCTGAAGCTATCTCTTTACCCGCAACCAGGGACATTCCTCTTTGCCTTCCGAGATATATGGTCAATAAGGCGAGTACGGCCAGTTGGGAAACAAATACCTTTGTTGAAGCTACTCCTATTTCCGGCCCGACGTGGTTGTAAACTCCGGCGTCCGTTTCTCTCGTCTGAGTGGAGCCTACAGTGTTGGTTATCCCCAAAGTGAGGGCTCCTTTTCTTTTTGCCTCTTTCAGGGCTCCTATGGTGTCTGCCGTTTCTCCCGATTGGGAAATGGCCAAGACTGCCGTGTTTTCGCTTATAACAGGCTTTTTGTATCTGAATTCCGATCCTATTTCCACTTCTGTCGGTATTCCAGCGTATTCTTCCAGCATGTATTCTCCGACCATGGCCGCGTGCCTTGCCGTTCCGCACCCGAGTATAATAAGGCGGTCAATGTCTTTTAATTTATCCTTTACGTTTTCGAATCCTCCGAGGTTTACCAGCCCTTCTTCGGGCAGCAGCCTGCCGGCTATGCTTTTTTTAAGGGATTCTGGCTCTTCGAATATTTCCTTGAGCATAAAGTGGGAAAATTCTCCTTTTTGGGCCTCTTCCATCTTTATATCCAAATCCTCAAGGGTTTTTTCCTTTAAAACGAAGAATTTCTGCGAAGTCATTACTGCAAGCTCGTTGTCTTCAAGATAGACCACCTTTTTGGCGTAGGGGACAATAGCATTAGGGTCCGAAGCGACCAAATAATCTCCGTTTTTCACTCCCACTCCGATCAGCAAAGGACTGGAAAGCTTGGCCACCACCAGCTTTTCAGGGTCGTCTCTTGATATTACCGCGAGCGCGTAGGTTCCTTTAAGAAGCTTTAAAGCCTTGGCCACCGCTTCTTCCAAATTTCCCTTGAAATAGTGCTCGATCAAATGGCTTATCACTTCAGTGTCGGTTTCAGAAACGAATTTATGGCCTCGAGCGGTCAGCTTTTCTTTCAGGTCTTTGTAATTTTCTATTATCCCGTTGTGGACGACGAATATGTTTTTCTTGCAGTCAAAATGCGGATGGGCGTTTTCCTGCGTGACTTTTCCCGTAGTCGCCCATCTGGTATGCAGAATGAAGGGGTTTCCGGAAACGGGGGACTTGTAAAAAGCCTCTTCCAGTTTGCTTATCTTCCCCACGGTCTTCACTGAAAAGATTGATTTTTTTTCAGGATCATAAACGGCCAGCCCCGCAGAATCGTATCCGCGGTATTCCAGCCTTTTCAATGCGTCTAGTCCGATTTTCACGTCGCTTTTTTTCCCGAAGTATCCGATGATGCCGCACATAATTAGGATATTACCAAATTAATTAATTTTCCCGGAACGAAGATGATTCTTTTTATTTCCTTTCTTTCTATCCACTTTTTAACCTTTTCCCTCCTCAAAGTCAATTCTCGTATTTTTTCTTCCGTTGTGCCGGATTTCACTTCCATTCTGTCACGCACCTTTCCGTTCACCTGTATTATCAGCTCAAAGGTTTCTTTTTTAATGAAGCTCCGGTTGTATTCGGGCCATTTTTCAAAGAATATGGATTTTTTTCCCCCAAGGCGGCTCCAGATTTCTTCTGATATGTGGGGGACCATGGGGCTTGCCAATTTAACCATGGTTTTATAGCTTTCAAGCGGGACGCTCTTTTCTTTTTCCATTTCGTTCGCCAAAATCATAAGGCTTGAAACGGCGGTATTGAACCTAAACGAGTCTATGTCTTCTGTCACTTTTTTGACCGTCTGGTGGACGAGTTTTTCCAAATTTCCATTCTTTTCTTCTCTTGATGTTTTTTCTTGCAGGCTCCACACTTTATTCAAAAACCTGTGGCACCCTTTGACTCCTTTGTCGGACCATTCGGTCGCTTGGTCGGCAGGCCCCATGAAAAGCTCGTAGAGCCTCATGGTATCAGCTCCGTATTTTTTTATAAGAACGTCAGGAGTTATGACGTTGCCTTTGGATTTTGACATTTTCGCTCCCTGATAATAAACGGTTCCCTGGCAGAATAAATTGGAAAAAGGCTCTTCGAACGAAAGATAGCCGAGGTCTTTGAGGGCTTTTACGAAAAACCTTGAATAGAGAAGGTGGAGGCAGGCGTGTTCCGCCCCTCCGACGTAAAGATCAACCGGAAGCCATTTTTCAAGCTGTTTTTTTGAGGCGAATGCTTTCTTGTTTTTCGAATCCGTATATCTCAAGAAATACCAGGAAGAGCAGACGAAAGTGTCCATGGTATCGGTTTCCCTTTCCGCCTTTCCTCCGCAGACCGGGCATTTCACTTCAACGAATTTTTTTGACTTGGCCAAAGGGGACTTTCCTTCTCCTGCAGGTTTGAAATCCTTTATATTCGGGAGCTTTACGGGAAGGTCTTTTTCCGGAACGGGAACAGATCCGCACTTCTGGCAGTGAATGACGGGAATCGGAGCTCCCCAGTACCTTTGGCGGGAAATGAGCCAGTCGCGGAGCCTGAAGTAAACGGTTTTTTTGGCAAGCTTTCTCAATGACAGGTATTTTATTATCTCTTCTTCCGCTTTTTTTGAAGACAGGCCGGAAAAAGGACCGGAATTAATTAAAACTCCTTCTCCCTCAAAAAGATCTTTTTCTTTTTGATCTATGGGGGAAATGACCTTTTTTATCGGAAGGCCGTATTTTTTAGCGAAAGCGAGATCCCTTTGGTCGTGAGAAGGCACTGCCATTATGGCTCCTGTTCCATAGTCCATAAGAACGTAGTCTGCCACGAATACGGGGATTTCCTTGTTATTAACCGGGTTTACGGCAACGATTCCCTTCAATTCTTTTCCCGTTTTTTCTTTTTTTTCTGAAACTCTTTCTATTTCCGTTTTCTTTTTTGAAGCTTTAATGTAGCTTTCCACTTCCTCCCGGTTTTCAATATTCTCTCCGATTCTTTCTATTATCTGATGTTCCGGAGAAAGGACGACGTAAGTGCATCCGAAAAGGGTGTCTATCCTGGTTGTGAACACGGGGAGGGGAAGATTATCTCTCGAATTCTGCAATTTTATTTCAAATATTATTTCCGCTCCTTCGCTTTTGCCGATCCAGTTTTCCTGCATGATTTTTATCTTTTCAGGCCAGTCTATTTTTCCCAAGTCTTCCAGTAAGCGGTCCGCAAAATCAGTTATTTTGAAAAACCATTGCTTCAGGTATTTTTTTTCAACAGGAGAGCCGCATCTTTCGCATTTTTCGTCAATAACCTGCTCTCTGGCCAGAACCGTTTTGCAGGAAGGGCAGTAGTTGACAGGGGCTTTTTTTTGATAGGCGAGGCCTGCCTTAAAAAGAGTCAGGAACATCCACTGGGTCCATTTATAGTAGTCGGGATCGAAAGTTATTACTTCTCTCTCCCAGTCGTATCCGAATCCGGATTTTTTAAGCTGCTCCCTGATGTTTCTGATGGCTTTTTCAGTTTGGATGGCTGGGTGCACTCCAGTTTTTATGGCGTAGTTTTCAGCCGGAAGCCCGAAAGCGTCAAAGCCCATCGGATGCAGGCAATTGAATCCTTGCATCATTTTTTTCTTGGCTATGACGTCGCTGATGGCGTATCCCTTCAAATGGCCGACATGCAAGCCGTAAGCCGATGGATAAGGGAACATGTCCAGGCAGTAGAACTTTTTTCCGCCTTTTTTTTCTTTGCCTTTGAAAATGCCGGATTTCTCCCAAAAAATCTGCCACTTTTTCTCTATTTTGGAAGGGTCGTAAGGTTTCATGTTATTAATTTTATCCCAAAAAAGGCGGGCTGTAAATCGCAGCCCGCCTGCTTTATTTTTAACGAAGGCTAAATCCCGAAGAATTCTCTTGCGTTTTTTGAAAACTGGTCCGATGCTTCTTCCGCTTCTATCCCCTTAATCCCGGCTATTTTCTCAATAGTGCTTTTTATAAAAGCCGGCTCGTTCCTTTTTCCGGCAAAAGGAGGAGGAGTCAGATAGGGAGCGTCGGTCTCGGCCATTATTTTCTCTAACGGAGCAGAGCGGATGAGGTTATCAAAGTCTATTCCCTGGATAGTCTTGAAAATGATGCCGTTGAATCCTATTTGGTATCCCAAAGAAAGGTATTTTTCCAGCTGTTCATTCGTTCCCACAAAGCTGTGGACTATGGCTTTTTCCGGCCTTATCGCTCCGTTTTCTTCCAAAAAAGATATCAAGTCTTGATGGGCCATCCTGCAGTGGAGGATTACTGGAAGCCCCAGCTCTTTTGCCAGAATAAACTGAGACGAAAGAGCTTCTTCCTGCTTTTGCTTGAAAATTTCCAGCTTTTTTTTGGTTTTAGGCTTCCAATAATAGTCGAATCCCGCTTCGCCGATTGCCACCACTTTTTTCGATTCAGCCAGCTTTCTGTATTTTTCCGGATCGAATTTTTCTTCTCGGGACAAAAACTGCGTTTCTTCAATATCTTCTTTTATTTTCACCAGCCCTGTCTGCAAATGAAGGGGATGGAGCCCTATGGCGGCGAAAAAACCGCTTCCGTATTTTTCAGCTATTTCAACCGCTCGTTTGGAAGTGTCGTACTGGGACCCTATGTTAACCACCCAGATGCCTTCCTTTCTGCACCTTTCAATGACGTCTTCCAAATCGTTTTTATAGGCGTTGAAATTAAGATGGGCGTGAGTGTCTATTGTCATGGTTTTTTTAATCTTATCTTTTTTTCTTTTCTTTTCAAATATTGACGGATAACATATTTATGGTATAATCATTGTGGTACAAATTTCGGCAAGGAGGCAGTTATGTATTTTTGCAAGAAGTGCGGGCTTCTTTTCGGGTTTAATCCGGAAAAGAAGATCGCGAATTATTTTCTTCGGTTTCCCTGCAGCAAGGTGGTGGAAACCGATGAGAGGGGAAACCCTCTCCGCTGCCCCGAATGCGGAGAGAAAAAACCCGAAGTCTGCGATACTTGAGCCTCTCAGCCGGCATTGCTAAAAGCGTGCCGGCCTTTATTTTTCTTTCTGAAGCTATAAACTGAAATAATGAAGCTAATAAAACTAAACAAGAAAAGTTTCAATATTGTTTTAAAAGAAGCGGAGAGAGCGGTGAGAGAGGGGAAGGTTGTGATCTGTCCCACAGATACGGTCTATGGGCTTTGTGCTAACGCTTTAAACCAAAAAGCGGTCAACAAGGTTTTTAAAATCAAAAAAAGGAGCAAAAAAAAGCCTCTCTCTGTTTTTGCAAAAAGCATTGGAGAAGCTTCCAAAATTTCCTTTTTGGGAAAAGCGGAAGCAGAAAAGATGAAAAGCGGGAAAGTTACCGGAATATTGAAAGCGAAAAGAAAATTTCCGAAAGGCGTCCTCGCAAAAGGCGGAACCATAGGCGTCCGCATTCCCGACCATGTTTTTATCAAAAAGCTTTTAAAGATGGTAAAAACCCCTTTGACAGGCACTTCCGCCAATGTTTCCGGAAAGCCGGCTTCAATGAATATAAAAGAAATTCTGCTTCAATTTGAAAAGGAGAAGTATAAGCCTGATTTGGTGATCGACTCAGGGAATCTTAAAAAAAGAAAGCCTTCGACCGTGGTTGATTTTACGAGGGAGGGAAGAACGATTAGGAAATAAGATTAAAATTATTCTGAATAAATCAGTATTCTTTCATTTCTTGAATTTTTTTAGAATTTTCATATGAAAAGCCCCAAGCAGGAAAACCCGCAAGGGGCTGGAGCACGCGGTCACCGGTATTTTTCGGTGACTATGATCCATATCCACCAGATGATGACTATCAAGCTGATGGCGCCAAGGATATTGTGGCCGAAGACGAAACACGAAATTGCACCGTAAAGGAGCGCTATGATGCCCGTCACCCTTGTCCACTTCATAAACTTTCGACCCCTTTCCAATTCCTCCCTCATCATTTTTGTCCTTCGGTGCGCTCTTTCGCACCGAAATTTCAGCTCGGTCAGGTCCTTGTCTTTCTGCATACTTCTCCTTTCTTATGTCCAAAATGTCTAAGATCTGTAAAACTATAGCATATTCATTGAAATTGTCAAGCTAATGATAAATCGATAAATAAAAAAGGAATTCTAGGGAATTCCTTTAATATAGTAGTTCGAGGGTGCCGCGGGAGGGACTCGAACCCTCACAGGATTGCTCCTATACGATTTTGAGTCGTACGCGTAAACCAATTCCGCCACCGCGGCGTCTTACATATTGATTTTTATCATTTTTTTTCATGTTGTCAATCGGAATATATTGTGTTAATTTATTTTAATGACGCAAGTTTTGACCATCGTTAACGCCAAAGGGGGGACAGGAAAGACCACTACGGCCGTGAATCTGGCCGGTTTTCTTGCCGCAAAAGGAAAGAAAGTTTTGCTGGTGGATATGGATTCCCAAGCCAATGCCACCTTCTGCCTGGGAATAAATCCGAAGGTTCTTCCTCTTTCAATATATAATGTCATAGTGGGGCAGGTGACTCCCCATGCCGTTCTGCAGAAAATGCCGGCTTACGATCTTTTTCCCGCTTCCCCGGATCTGGCTGCGGTTACCGTTGAACTGGTCAACTCAAAAGAAAGGGAGTTCAGGCTGCGCCAGATACTGGAAGAAATAAAAAAATCTTATGATTTCGTGATAATAGATTCTCCTCCGAGCCTGGGGCTTTTGACCATAAACGCCCTTTGCGCCGCAGACAAAGTCATTATTCCGGTCCAGTGCGAATACTTGTCCCTTGAAGGGCTGGAGCAGCTGTTGAACACGATAGAATTGGTGAAGAACAATTTGGAAAGAAACCTTGAAATTGCCGGCGTTCTGCTCACCATGTATAATAGAAGAAGCTCTTTGAGCAGAGATGTGGCGAAAGAGGTGAGGAGAAAGTTCGGAGGGAAGATATTCAACGCAGTCATTCCCAGAAGTTCCGTTCTGGCGGAAGCTCCTAAGTTCGGAAAGACCGTTCTTGAATACGCTCCCAATTCAAAGGCGTATTTCGCCTACAACGAGCTTGCAGAGGAGATCATCGTTCTTCAAGAAGGGGAAAAAACATTCCCCGAGAGCAAGGAAGAATAATTAATTTATCAAAAAAAACATGAGACAGCCGTTCGGAAAAGGCTTGGAATCCCTTATTCCCAAAAAGAATCAGAAAGCGGAAGATTCGCCTGAGAAAAAAGAATCCGTTTTTTTGGTCGGGATAGAAAGAATAACGGCAAACCCTTACCAGCCGAGAAAGGAATTCGACCAGGAAGGGCTTCGCACTCTTTCTGAATCAATAAGAGACTACGGAGTTTTGCAGCCTTTGGTGGTAAGCAGGACGGAAAGGGAAGGAAGAGCCGAATACCAGCTTATTGCCGGAGAAAGGAGGCTTTTGGCCTCCAGAATGGCCGGGCTCACCGAAGTTCCGGTAGTCATCAAGGATCCTACCGACAAGCAAAAGCTTGAAGTGTCTTTGATAGAAAACGCCCAGAGGCTGGATTTGAACCCCATAGAAAAAGCGGAAGCCTTTCAAAAACTTCACGACGAATTCGAATTGCCCCAAAAGGAAATAGCCAGGATCTGCGGAATGAGCAGGGAAGCGGTAGCCAATACGATGAGGCTTCTGGATCTGTCAGAGGAGATAAGGGAAGCGGTTAAGAGAAAGAAGATAAGCGAGGGGCACGCAAGAGCGATGATGCAGGTGAAATCCCCTGAAAAGCAGAAAGCCGTTTTTGAAAAGATAATAAGAGACGGGTTGAGCGTGAGGGAAACCGAAGAGCTGGCGAAAAAAGCGGAATTCTGGCAGCCTTTGCCGAGAAAAGCGGATTATTCCTTTTTCAGGGAATTCAAGGAAGCAGAGGAAAAGATAAAAAAGATGTTCGCTTTGAAGGATTTGAAGATAAGGAGCGAAGGAGGGAAGCCCAAGCTTACTATACTTTTCAATTCAAAAGAAGATTTGAAAAAATTGCTTCAAACGTTCGACCGCTAGATTTTCCTCACTAAAGAGACTCCTTTTATTTCTTTAAGCAAGCCGAAAAGCTTGTCCATTTCCTCAAATCCGGAAACCTCTATCTTGGCGGTGATGATTGCCGGATCCGTATTTTTTTTATAATCTTTTTTGATCGTTAAGATATTCGTTCCCATTCCGCTGATGGCCGATGTGACGTCTTTGAACAGATCTTCCCTGTTTTCCGCTATTATCCTTATTTTCACGGGATACAGCTTTTTATCTTCTCCCCAGCTGGCCTCTATGATCCTTTGATGCCATTTTTTTTCAAGTTTTAAAAAATTGCTGCAGTTTTCCTTGTGCACGGCCGCTCCTTCTCGGCCGGTGATGTACGCTTTTATTTTATCTTCCGGCTTGGGAGAGCAGCATTTGGCCATTCTTATTTTTATCCCCGTCTGTCCTGCCAGGAACACTTTCTTTTCTTTCTGGTCCTTCTTAAGGATCCTTTCAAAAAATGATTTTTTCGGCCGGAACAGCTCTTTTTCCTTTATCAATATTTTTGCCACTTCCCTGACTGTTATTTCTCCTTCGCCTATCGCCACCAAAAGAGTGTTTAAATCCTTATATGAAGAGAAAGCCCTTAAAAGGTCTTCTTTCTTATTCTTGGGAATTTGCTGCCAGGAAAGCTTTTGGAACTGCTTGAGCTCCTGGTCTATCATTTTTACCGCCCGCTCGATGTTCTCCGGCAAGGACTCCTTTTTGAGCCAAAACTTAATATGGCTTTTGGCCAGGCTTGTTTTTACGAAATCAAGCCAGTCCCTCGCCGGAACCCTTGAATGGTCGGTCAGGATATCCACTACGTCTCCGTTTTTCAGCGGAAAGGACAAAGAGCAGAGTTTTCCGTTTACTTTTGCTCCTGTGCAGTGGTTTCCTATCTCGGTATGCACGCCGTAAGCGAAATCCACGGGGGTGGCCTGCTCCGGAAGGTCCACAACGTCTCCCTTCGGAGTGAAAACGAATATTCTGTTCTTGAAAAAGTCTATTTTCAGCCCTTCCAAAAAATCTTTTGATTTGGTCGTTTCTTTCTGCCAGTCGCGCAATTGGCCGACCCATCCGAATTTTTTAAGGCTTGTTTTCAAATTGACCCCTTCTTTTCTTGCCCAGTGGGCGCAGATTCCGTATTCGGCCTCTTCGTGCATTTCAAGGGTTTTTATCTGGATTTCGGTTATTATCCCGTCAACGAAAAATACCGTGGTATGCAAAGACCTGTATCCTGAAGGCTGGGGCAGGGCGATATAGTCTTTGATGCGGCCTGGCAAAGGCTTCCACTGCTTGTGTATTATGCCCAGGATTTTGTAGCAGCTTTCAACGTCTTTGGCGATGACCCTGAGGGCCACTAAATCGTAGATTTTATCCAGCTCCATATCATGCTTCAGAAGCTTTTGGTACAGGCTCCAATAATGTTTAGCTCTTAAGTGCACGTCCAGAGGGATTATTCTTTCTTTTTTCAATGCTTTCAGCAGTATGGGCTTGGTTTTTTCCAGATATTCGGTCCTTTTTCCGTATCTTTTCCCGACGCTTTTCTTAAGCCATTTGTATTCTTTGGGATAAAGAAAAGAGAAAGCCAAATCTTCCAGCCTTCCTTTCATTTCCCCGATTCCCAGCCTGTTTGCCAAAGGAGCGAAGAACTCTAGGGTTTCTAAAGCGATTCTTTTTTGCTTTTCTTCCGGCAGAAACTGAAGAGTCTCCATGTTGTGGAGGCGGTCGGCCAGCTTTATCAAAATCACCCTTATATCCTCTGCCATGGCAAAGAACATTTTTCTAAGGTTTTCGGCCCTCTGGTCTATCGGCTCTTCTTTTTTCTGCCCCAGGAAAGGGGCTTTTATGTCTTCTTTCGGATATCGGATTTTTCCAAGCTTGCTCGTTCCTTCCACCAGAAAGGCGACTTCTTTTCCGAACTCCTTTTCTATGTCTTTCAGGCCTTTCTCGGTGTCGTCAGCGACGTCGTGCAAAAGGCCGGCGGCCACGGTTTCAGGATCCATTTTCATGTCAGAGAGCGTTTTTGCAACAGCCAGGGGATGGACCATGTATTCTTCTCCGGAGGCCCTTTTTTGCCCCTTATGAGCCGATTCAGCGAATTTGAAAGCCCTCCTGACAAGGTCTGGATTGCGGGTTTTTTTCAGTATTTTTTGGAGGATGTCCTGAAGCATAAGGTATGGTGTAATATAGCTCAAAAATAAGGCGTTTACAAGAAAAAACGGGAAGAAATCTTCCCGTTTTTCCCTTGGACCTATTCTTTAATTCCGCATTTTTTATTCGAGCATTTTATTTCCCCTTTTTTCGTTTCTATCATCGGGGATCCGCATTTCTTGCAAAGCTCTCCCGTCGGCTTGTCCCAAGTTGCGAAATCGCAATCCGGCCAGTTGGAGCATCCGTAGAATATTTTTTTCCTTTTCGTCCTCTTTTCCCTTATTTCTCCCTTCAAGCATTTCGGGCATTTCATATTGAAGGAGCTTTTTTCAAAAGAGTCGGTGTATTTGCATTTGGGGAAATTGGAGCAGGCGTAGAATTTCCCGAACCTTCCTAGGCGGATCAGAAGAGGGGATCCGCATTCCGGGCATTTTCTTTCAGTCGGCTTTTCAGTGAACGTTTTTTTTGAGACCTTTTCGTATTTTTCAGCAAGATTTTTCTCGAAAGGCCCGTAGAATTCCCGGAGGACGTCGATTTTATCCATCTGGCTTTGGGCTATTTTATCCAAATCTTTTTCCATTTGGGCGGTGAATTTTAGATCGACCACTTCAGGGAAATGCTCCACCAAAAGATCGTTGACCACGGTTCCTATCTCGGTGGGCTTGAATCTTCTTCTTTCGTCCTTTTCAATATAATTCCTGTCCTGGACGGTGGAAAGTATGGGGGCGTACGTGGAAGGCCTTCCTATTTCGTTTTCTTCCAAGGCTTTTATAAGGCTGGCTTCGGTGTATCTTGGAGCCGGCTGAGTGAAATGCTGGGATCTTTCAAGTTTCAGCAAATTCAGCTTGTCTCCTTTCTCAAGGTCGGGAAGCGAAGACTCTTCAAAAGCCATGGGATAAACCTTCAAGAATCCCTCAAATTTCAGGGTCGTTCCTGCGGCCCTGAAAGAAAAGTTTCCAGCTGAAATATCTGCGGCAGATGAAATGAAAAGAGCTTCTTTCATCTGGGAGGCAATGAACCTTCTCCATATGAGATCGTACAGCTTGAACTGGTTTTTATTCAGTTTTTTTTCAACCTCCGTACGTCCGGGGTCTTTTTTCGGATAAGAAGGCCTTATCGCTTCATGGGCTTCCTGGGCGCCCTTGGATTTTGTTTTGAACTTCCTGAACGACCAGAAATTTTCGCCGTACTTTTCCTTTATGAATTCTTTCGCCTCAAAGAGCGCGCTTTCCGCCACATTCAAGGAATCAGTCCTGTGATAGGTTATGAGCCCGTTTTCATAAAGCTGCTGAGCAAGGGACATAGTGAGCCTGGCCGGGAAATGGAATTTTTTCCAGGCTTCCTGCTGCATGGCGGATGTGGCGAAGGGGGGAAGAGGGTTGCGCTTTACTTCTTTTTTTTCAGCGCTTTCGACTTCGTATTCAGCCCCTTCGAGGTCTTTTAAAATTTCTTCCGCTTCCTTTTCGCTTTTTATTTCAAGCCTGTCTATTTTTTTCCCGTCCTTTTTGGCCAGGCCGGCTTTGAATTCCGGAAACCCCGTTTTTTGCAGCAAAGCCTGGATGCTCCAGTATTCCTGGGGAATGAAGCTTTCTATCTCCCTTTCCCTTTCAACCACCAGCCTGACGGCGACCGACTGCACCCTTCCGGCCGAAAGCCCTCTGGCTATCTTTTTCCAAAGGAAAGGGGAAAGCTTGTATCCCACGATCCTGTCTAAAATCCTTCTTGTCTGCTGGGCGTCAACCAAGTCCATATTCAGTCTTCTCGGGTTTTTAAGGGCCTCTTCAATCGCGCTTTTTGTTATTTCATGGAAAGCTATTCTTTGATACGGCTTTTCTCCGTTTAGATTCAGCACTTCGGAAATGTGCCAGGCTATGGCTTCCCCTTCCCTGTCTTCGTCGCATGCCAGTATGACGGAAGCCGCGTTCTTTGCTTCTCCCTTAAGGGCTTTGATAGTTTTTCTGGCTTTCGGAGGAATGACGTATTTGGGAGCGAATCCGTTTTCAACGTCCACTCCGAGCTCAGACTTGGGCAGATCCCTGACATGGCCGAAAGAGGAAAGGACTTTGTATTCCTTCCCGAGAAAATTTTGAATGGTTTTTGATTTGGTCGGAGATTCGACTATTATAAGTTCCATCGCATGTTTTCTTTTTTTTCAGCAGTGTAGCACGGCCTTGAAGCGTTGGCAATCAGAGGAATTGGCTTTATTATAATATAATACTAAAACGTTTCGCATCCATGGACAAACAGCAGGCGAAAAAAAGGATTGAGAAGCTCAAGAAAGCGATAAATCATTACCGCTATCTTTGCCATGTTTTAGACAGGCAGGATATTGACGAGGGATCCTTGGATTCATTAAAGCACGAGCTCTGGAAGCTGGAGCGGGAATATCCGGAATTTTTTTCCGAAGATTCTCCGACTCAAAGGGTGGAAGGCAAACCTTTGAAATATTTCAAGAAAGTGGAGCATGAAACCCCCATGCTTTCCATAGAGGATATTTTTTCAGAAAAAGAGCTTTCTGACTGGCAGAAATATCTCGAAAGAATATCTCCTGGCAGGAAATTCGAATATTACGCAGAAATGAAAATCGACGGCTTTGCCGTCACTTTGATTTACGAAAACGGCTTGCTTTCCCTGGGATCCACCAGGGGCAACGGAGCGGTCGGGGAGGACGTCACTCAAAACTTAAAGACAGTCGAAAGCATCCCCTTGAGGATTGATTTGCAAGGAAAGCTTCCTACAAAGGAAATAGAGGAGAAAGCGAAAGAAAAGATTAAAAAAGGGATCATCGAAGTGAGGGGGGAGGTTTACATAAACAAAGAGGATTTCAGGAAATTGAATGCAGAGCTTGAGAAAAAGAAAGAAAAGACTTTCGCCAATCCCAGGAATCTGGCTGCGGGCTCCATCAGGCAGCTTGACCCGAAGCTGGCCGCTTCCAGGCCCCTGAGATTCCTCGCTTACGACATGGTCACCGATCTCGGGCAAAAAAAGCATTCTGAGAAGCACGAAATTCTGCCTTGCCTCGGATTCAAGACAAACGAAGGGAAGGTATGCGGAAACTTGCAGGAAATCGTTGATTACTGGAAGGAAACGTCAAAGATCAGGGAAAAAGTGCCTTTTCAGATAGACGGAGTGGTCATAACCGTCAACGAAGACGACCTGCTCAGAAGAATGGGAAGAGCGGGGAAAGGAATGAGGGGGACCAGGGCTTTGAAGTTCGCTCCCGAGAGATCCACCACAAGGATCAGAAAAGTCGTTTTCCAAATAGGAAGAACGGGAGCCGTCACTCCCGTTGCCGGCCTGGATCCTGTGAGAATCGGCGGCACGGTCGTAAGCAGGGCCACTCTGCACAATGAAGACGAGATAAAAAGGCTGGGAGTGAAAATAGGGGACACGGTTATTGTCGGAAGGGCGGGAGACGTCATTCCCGACATTATAAAGCCTTTGCCCGAGCTCAGGACGGGAGAGGAAAAGGAAATAATCTTCCCTAAAGAATGCCCGGTATGCAAAGGGAAGCTGTTCAAAGAAAAAGGAGAGGCGGTTTTAAGGTGCAGAAACAAAGATTGCGGAGCAGTGGCGAAAGAGGAGCTTTACCATTTCGTTTCAAAAAAAGCTTTTGACATAGAAGGCATGGGGCCCAAAATAATAGACCAGCTCATGGATGCGGGCCTTGTTTCTTCTCCTTCCGACATTTTTGAGCTGAAAGAGGGAGATTTGGTTCCTTTGGAAAGGTTTGCGGAAAAATCAGCCGAAAACCTTGTAAGGGCGATCATGAAATCAAAGGAAATTCCTTTGAGCCGATTCATATACGCTTTGAGCATCCGCCAAGTCGGGGAGGAGACATCCTCGGATTTGGCCGATTATTTCGGCTCCTTGAAAGAGCTGGAAAAGGCAAGCCTGGAAGACTTAAGGAAAATTCCGGATATAGGATCGGTTGGATCGGAAAGCATTCATAATTGGTTCAGAAGCAAAAAAAGCTTGGAACTTTTAAAAAAATTGCAAGACTCGGGAGTGAAAATTATTTCTCCGGGGAAAAAGGAGAAAAGCCTCAAGGATAAAACTTTCGTTTTCACCGGCTCTTTGGAATCTCTCAGCAGGGAAGAAGCCAAGAACAGGGTGAGAATGCTCGGAGGAAGCGTTTCTTCTTCAATTTCAAAAGAAACCGACTGCTTGGTGGCGGGAGAAAATCCCGGCTCAAAACTGGAAAAGGCGGAAAGTATCGGGGTCAAGATTGTTTCGGAAAGCGATTTTTTAAAAATGATAAAATAGCCTCAGGAATTTTTTATTCTTTCTACGGCTTCAGAAATCATCTGGCAGTAAAGGTTGAGGCCGACCTGGTTCACGCTGCCTGACTGCTCCTTTCCGAGCACGTTTCCCGCCCCTCTTATTTCCAGGTCTTTCAAGGCCACTCTGTATCCTGATCCTATTTCTTGGGCTTCTTTAAGGGCTTTCAGCCTTTCTGCCGCTTTCCCTCTGATGTTTTTTGGGTGGAAGAAATAGGCGAAAGCCTGAGTGAATGACCTCCCTATCCTTCCTCTTATCTGATAAGCCTGGGACAGGCCGAGCCTGGCGGCGTCTTCTACCACCAAAGTGTTCACGTTCGGAATATCCAGCCCGTTTTCAATTATGGTGGTGGCGAGCAGAATTTTCGTTTTGTTGCTTTGAAAATCTTCCATTTCTTTCACGATCGTTTTTTCTCCCATCCTTCCGTGTATCATCCCTATCTTCCATTTTCCAAAAGAGATTTTTTCAAGGAACTTTTTGGCAAATCCTATCGTTTCCACCCGGTTATGAAGGTAATATACCTGGCCTCCCCTCTGAAGCTCTTTTTGGATGGCTTCTCTGATTTTTCTTTGAGACCACGGGCCTATATGCGTTTCAACAGGCCTTCTTTCCGGAGGAGGAGTCTGGACCAAGGTTATTTTTTTCAATGAGGACAAGGCAAGATACAGAGTTCTCGGAATGGGAGTGGCGGAAAGAGAGAGCACGTCCAAGGAAGGCCTTGCCTTCCTGAATTTTTCCTTTTGCTTCACTCCGAATTTCTGTTCGTCGTCTATCACCAGCAGGCCGAATTCCTTTTGCCATTCAACGTCTTCAGACAGCATTCTGTGGGTTCCTATGACGATGTCCGCTTCGCCGCTTTTTATCATTTCAACCGTTTTTTTCTGCTCTTTTTTCGTTTGGAGCCTTGAAATCATCCTTATCTCCAAAGGCATCCTCTTGAGCCTTTTTTTGAAGTTCTGATAGTGCTGGTCAGCTAAAATGGTGCTCGGGCATATCATGGCGGCCTTGTACCCGGATTCCACCGCCAGGACCATTGTCCTTAAGGCTATTTCTGTTTTCCCGAATCCTACGTCTCCGCAAACTATCCTGTCCATGGGCTCTTCCTTTTTCAAGTCCTCTTTTATCTCTTCCATGGCTTTTATCTGGTCTGGAGTCTCCTCGTACGGGAAGGTCTGCTCAAGATATTTTTCAAGCTCTGAGTCAATATTGTAGGGATTCCTGAAAGCGGCTTCTTTTTCGGCGTATATTTCCAAAAGCTCTTTTGCCAGCTTTTCCGCTTCTTCCTTGGTTTTCCTTTTGGTCTTTTCCCAGACCGGGCTTCCCAGTCTTGAGATCTTGGGCTCTGAAAAACCCACGTACCTTGAAAGCTTTCTTTCCAGGCCGAAAGGGACGTACAGTCGGTCTTTTTGGGCGTATTCCAATAAATAGAAGTTTTTTTCTTCCATTCTGACGGCTTTGAGAAACTTTCCTATCCCATGGTCTAAATGGACCAGAAATTCTCCCGGCTTCAAGCCTTTGAGGTCTGAGAATACTTTTTGGGATTTGAGCTTTTTTTTCAGCCTTTCCTTTTCCGCTTCTTCGTTTTCTGCTTTTATCGGAAGCTTTTCAATGCTTTCGATCGAGTTTCCGTAAAAATCCAGCCTGAAAGCCTGGAGCGAGTTTACAGGAAAGATTTCTACTATTCCTCCTTTTGCCGAAAATTCGCCCCGTTCTGAAACCTGAAGAGTCTTTTCGTATCCCATTTCGTCCAAAATCCTTAAAAAATGGGAAAGGTTCAAATCCTGGCTTTTTTCCAAAAACAAGGTGTTCTCCTGCCAGAACCTCTGGGTTTTCCTTATTTTCAATATTTTTTCCAGATTTTTTTCAAACCAAAAAGCCGTCCTGTCGATAAAGTAGGGGGTGACGCTTGCGATTAAAATGCCGTCTTCATTCATTTTTTCATAATCTGAGATTCAGTAATATATCATTAATAAGCTGCCAAAGCCAGTCTTTGGAAATTTTGAAAACTTTTCCCGGTTTTTCAGCTTGCCGGCAAGAGAAAATTCAGGCTTTATAAAAATCCTCCAGTTTTCCGATCGCAGCAAGCATTTCTTCTTTTTCTTCTTTTCTGAAGTTCCGAAGAACGAATTTTTCAACTTCTTTCGGCTTTCCTTCCTGCGGCCGGATTCCTATCCTCAGCCTCCAAAAATCTTTTGTTCCGATTTCCTTGATGACGGAATCCACTCCTTTGTGTCCGGCCGAGCCCCTGTTCTTTGACAATTTTGAGCTTCCGGAGATAAGGTCGATATCGTCGTGGATTAAGAGAAGCTTTTCAGGACTGTATTTTTTTATAAGGGATTTTGCCGCTTTCCCGGAATTATTCATGAATGTCTGGGGAAGGGCCAGAACGGTTTTTTCCCCTTTAATGTCGGAAAAAGAGACTAACGATTTTTCTTTTTTGGAAAAGCTGAATTCCGGAAATCCGTTTTTTTCCGCAAATCTTTTGACAACTGAAAACCCCGCATTGTGCCTCGTATTAACGTATTTTAAACCCGGGTTTCCCAAACCGATTATCAAGATCGTCATTTTATTAGATTATAGCATTGAATCCGAGGTTGCCGCAAAGGGCTTGCACAAACCTGAAATTTGGTGTATAATTAAAGCACGAATTTGATATATATCATGAAAAAAACGCTTCTTTTCTTATGGGAAATAGCAAAAATAGTGGTTATTTCCCTGGTGATAGTCCTCCCTATAAGGTATTTTATCTTTCAGCCTTTTTTGGTGAGAGGAGAAAGCATGGAGCCTAATTTTCAGGACGGGGACTACCTTATCATTGACGAAATTTCCTACAGATTAGGCAGCCCCGAAAGAGGGGATGTCATAGTTTTTAATTCTCCGACCGCTCCTTCCCAAAGATTTATCAAAAGAATAATAGGGCTTCCGGGAGAAACGGTCGTTGTGGAGGATGGGATGATCAAGGTTTTGGACAAAGAGGGAACCGCCGTTCTTAACGAGTCCGAATATCTTTCCGGAATCGAAACTCCGGGAAACGTTGAAATATCCCTGGGAGAGGAAGAATATTTCGTTCTCGGAGACAACAGGGTGTCCTCTTACGATTCAAGGAGATGGGGCCCCTTGCAGGAAGAAGAGATAATCGGCAAGGTTTCTTTGCGGGCCTGGCCGGTTGCCGCAGCCGCCGCTATTAAAACTCCCGAATACTAACCATGAAAAGAACAAGAGTCCAGGCTCCCACCGGGATGCACGACGTTCTGCCGGACCAGCAAAAGGGATTTCAAAAGATACAAAAAGTCTGCGAATCTGCAGCCAATTTTTACGGATTCGGGAAAATAGATACGCCCATTTTGGAACAGGCGGAGATTTTTCTGAAAGGAGTCGGAGCTTCCACGGACGTCATTGAAAAGGAAATGTACATTTTGAGAACGAAAGGAGGGGATGTTCTGGCCTTAAGGCCGGAAGGGACCGCTTCCATAGCCCGGGCCTACATAGAGCACGGAATGTACAACCTTCCCCAGCCGGTCAAACTCTGGTATTGGGGGCCTTTTTTCAGGCATGAAAGGCCTCAGGCCGGGAGGTACCGCCAGTTCTGGCAGTTCGGCTTTGAAATACTGGGAGACCAGTCTCCGGTCATAGACGCTCAGATCATTCAGATTTTCTACGGCATACTCAAGGATCTTAAATTCAAGAACTTGATCGTGGAAGTGAACAGCATCGGCTGCACTCATTGCAGATCGTATTACAAAAAGCTTTTATCCGGATATTTCAGGTCAAGAAGCGCTTCTTTGTGCCAAACCTGCAGAAAAAGGCTGAGAGAAAACCCTTTGAGAATTTTGGACTGCAAAGAGGAAAAGTGCCAGCGGATAATCCGCCAAGCCCCTCAGATGATTGACCATTTGTGCGAAGAATGCAAAAAGCATTTCAAGGACGTTTTGGAATTCTTAGACGAAATGGATCTTCCTTACAACTTGAATCCTTATCTCGTCAGGGGGTTGGACTATTATTCAAAAACGGTTTTTGAAATATTTTCCCAGCCCAAAGAAAAAGAAGAAGATTCCATAAAAAGATCCGCCTTGGTCGGGGGAGGAAGATACGACACTCTCATTAAGCGCCTTGGAGGAAGGGATGTTCCGGGATGCGGAGGGGCGGCCGGCATAGAAAGGCTTTCCGGATTTGAGGAAGAAGGGACGGAAATGCCCAAAAGCATGGATTATCAAAACCCCCAGATTTTCATAGCCCAGCTCGGGGACATGGGGAAGAAAAAAGGGCTGGTGCTTGTGAACAAGTTCAAGGAAGAAAAGATCCAGGTGGCTGAAAGCTTCAGCAAAGATTCTTTGAAGACTCAACTTGGCAGGGCGGACAAGATGGGAGCGAGATACTGCTTGATAGTGGGACAAAGAGAGGCCTTGGAGGGCACGGTCATGGTCAGGGATATGAAAACAGGAAAGCAGGAAACCGTGAAGATGGACAAAGTAGTCAGCGAGATAAAGCGGAGGTTGAAAAAATAGGAAGAAGAATGTAGAATATTATGGGATGCCTTTTTTGCAAAATAATCAAAAAAAGTATTCCGTCCGAAATAGTTCTTGAAGACGGGAAATTCATCTGCTTTAAAGATATAAACCCGAAAGCCCCGATACACCTTTTGATCGTTCCCAAAAAGCACTTATCTTCCCTGGAAAGACTTAGGAAAGAGCATAAATGGCTGGCGGGGGAAATGATGCTTTTTGCGAAAAAGGCGGCAGCAAAGCAGGGAGTTTCAAAAAAAGGGTACAAGCTCGTGCTGAACGTCGGCAAAGGGGCGGGCCAGGCAATAGGCCATCTGCATCTTCATTTGCTTTCGGGCTGGGAAAAGGGGAGCAAGATTCCCGCTTTAAAAATATAATCAGCAAATTACAACGGTCGAAAAATCCAAGCATTCATCCGTTTGGAATTCTGTCTTTGTAGCTTGTGACAAAACATGCCAGTAGAAGTGAAAAAACAATCGGGAGAAACTTCGTATTCCTTGGTCCGCCGCTTCACTCAAGGCGTCCAAAAGAGCGGGGTTTT
>Ga0265297_10004145_pt1 | contig 24334 bp, 16 predicted proteins | sample Munlanlwell13791_FD_192502 | JGI IMG/M metagenome (GOLD analysis project Ga0265297, IMG submission 192502) | Leachate microbial communities from a municipal landfill in Southern Ontario, Canada - Leachate well 137-91 | ecosystem: Engineered > Solid waste > Landfill > Unclassified | place... | reverse complement strand
CCTCTCTTATATCCCCCAAAAGTCCGACTTCGCCGATCGCCAACAATGCCTTTGGAAGCGCTTTGTTAAAATATGACGATGCACAGGAAAGTGTAATTGCCAAATCAATTGAAGGATCATTTTTAACCGATACTCCCCCAACAACATTAACAAATACATCCTGTTCATAAAAAGGCAATCCGCAACGTCGTGTTAAAACTGCCAAAAGAAGCTCCAACCTTTTAACATCAATTCCCTGAGAAATCCTTTTTGGATATGGCATCTTCGTAGGTACAACGAGAGACTGGACTTCAACTAAAATGGGTCTCGTCCCCTGCATAATGCAAGAAGTTACATCCCCCGCAAAGTTTTCCTTCTTTTTACCCAAAAAAGTTTTTTCCGGATCAATTACCGATTCGAGTCCTTTTTCTTCCATAGAAAATACACCAACCTCATCGGTCGGCCCGAAACGATTTTTAACAGCCCTGAGCAAACGAAGGGTCAAGCTCTTGTCACCCTCAAACCATAAAACCGTATCGACAATATGCATAAGAACGGAAGGTCCCGCAACGGTACCCTCTTTAGTAACATGTCCCACGATAAATATCGGTACATTTAATTTCTTTGCAACTCTGACCAGGCGGAAAGCACACTCTCTAACCTGCCCTACGGAACCCGCCATTCCGGATAAATCGCCGGTTTGCATGGTTTGTATTGAGTCAATAACCACACCCTTAAGGGGTAACCCCTGCAAGGTAGATATAGTATTTACAATTTCGTCAATATCCGTCTCCTCAAGAAGCTGAATATTTTTATTTTTAATACCTAACCTCTGTGCTCTTATTGCTACCTGACTTACCGATTCCTCGCCTGAAACATACAATACCAACCTCTGACCTCTGATCTCAGACAACTTATCCGTAACTTGCAACAACAACGTTGACTTCCCTATTCCGGGTTCGCCTGCAATCAAGATCACCTGTCCTGCTACCAATCCACCACCCAATACTCTATCCAGTTCAGGAATCTTAGTTGACACCCTTGAAGTCGCTTTTGTAGATATTGAAACTAAAGAAATTGGCTTACTTTCCTCGTCATATCTTTTTGATTTTTGATTTTTGATTTTTGATTTTGCTGTTGAGACCATAGTCTCAACCGCTGTGTTCCATTCCCCGCAATTCGGACACTTGCCGAACCAGCGAGGTTGTTCATATCCGCACTGCTGACAAGTAAATACAGAGTTTGTTTTTGTCATCTTAAGAAGCATTGTAAATTGAAGTTGAGAAAATGTAAATCAAACCAAATCTAAAGATCAATCAAGAAACGAGTTATATGGAAGGTATTGTTATATAAAATCCACTGAAATGAAATTCTCTGAGGATTAATAACCCTCGGTTTTTTCCCTAAGGAAGAATTACATTCTGCGTTCAATTCATCCGCGGACTAATAAGTCCGCGGTTTTCTTGAATGCATAATAAATCATAATATAGATAGAAAAAAACATCTGTAACCAACAAAACTCCTTCATAAAAACATTCATATATACTATATGAGTAACGTAACAGGATACATAAGATCAAGTATAATTACTATAGGGACGCATTTTAAAGATTATTAATTGGTTCAAACAAACCATAACTAGGTGGCAGCAAGAGATTCCCAGCATCTCGGATAATCTCCGAGCGCTTTAAAAGAGGAACTAAGAAACCTCTTTTCACAAGTTCAAGCTGAATTCTCCGCGCATTCAAATAACTCACCATTGCTTGTATTTCATCCTGCAATTCTTCCGGTTCTCTTTCGTAAATTTTTGTTATCATATCGCGAGCAAGTGGATAAAATTCACCTGTGGTTAAATCATCTTCCACCTTTTGGATACATCTTTCCTGTACTGGAGTTGGTGGAGTTCCAACCCGAAACAAATCTTGCAAACCATGTTTGTCCAACAACACTCTGGCTTCTTTTTTATAATTCTCATCTACCCAAACAGCTCGATAACTTTCCGAATTGATTTCCCCCAATTGATAATCAATTTCCCGCGGATCTCTGGTTCCATTTACTACTAAAACAATATCACTTGCAGGCAAATATTCAATAACCATTGGAAATACAGCTCTTTGAACTGACTCGTCCTTAACTTCTTTAAGCCTCTCTAAATAATTTCTAATACAAAACAATCGGTCAATCGTGTCGGATGCCCTTACCGAATTAAACACATTTCCCGCTATATCAATATTCCAATAACCATCTACCCCAATACTCAATAATAATTTTTTCACTCTTAAATACAAATCAAATATTTCTTGATCCTGTAAGTTCAAAATATCCTCTTCCCCTGTTTCAGATAACTCACTCACTTTTGTTAACAAACAGGCTTTTGTATTAAACGAATTTATCTGATAGGCTTCATTAAACATTTCAATCATGGTAGTAAAAATTTGGATTGCTGCGTCCACATTTGTATCGTCAATAAAGCCAACTCCGGAACTTTTCATTTGTGATTCAATCAGGTACCGTCTTCCCCAAGCACCCGCACTCGCAAAATGTCGACTTTCAACATATCCATCAGTTAGAACTGCTGTAACATTTCTCGTTCTACGGAAAGCCTCTGACATGCTGAACTTATTTTCAGTATATACACGATCAAATGAAAGCACGTTTGGATCTTTGCCGTCATCCCAAAAAACAGTTGACGGCACTATCGAATAAAACGGTCCTGTCGCGCCAAGTTCTTCACGGCTGCCAATAAACAAATTGGGAATAACCCGATAATCCAGATATTCTCCCAGTTCTTTTGCTCCTAACATATCTCTTAATAAATTACCCACATTTTCATATTTTTCTCTAATTCCACCGAAATAACCCGAGCCCATAAAAATGTCCGCCATTTGATCAACCGTTAACTTATTACCGCGATATTCACTTATAAATCTAATTAAGCCTTCAGGCATGGCCAAACCGGTATTTCTCCCCCTAAATATATTTGGTTCAACATACCGGATTCCTACATCACCCACATTTTTATGTTTAGACGCTACACCTTTAAGCCAGTCTTCACTGGGATGTTTATGGTACGGCGGAAATGAACGAGAATTACCGCAAGGTGTTTCTGCTGATAAAAGAGCCAAGGTTTCGGGAACATATCTGAAAGGAGAATCATCCAACGGGGATTGATATTTCCACAACTCATTTGCTAATTCTATCGCTGAAGACATACAAATCATCTATTATTCACACAACTCATACAAAAACTTCTTATATTACACTCAAAAATCTTTCAGTAAAAAATGCATTTACCGAATCGCATATTTTTTTGTTCATATATAGGATAGTATCCTATAATTGTATATAATCTTTATCTTGACACATTTTTGACTATAACTTTAAAAGTCTGTTATGTTTGAAGCATTAAAGAGAAACCCTTATTTACCTATCGTTTCCTGATATGTCAAATTCTTAATGTCACGCCAATCTCAATACTAAGTTTCTGTATCTTTGAAGTCCCAAGAGATTAAAATCCCAAACGATCTTCCTTCTTGACAATTCCACAACAAATCATAAAACTCCAACATAACTGGGATTCAATACTATTATCTCCGATGTTGCCAACTGTTTAACCAAACCACAGCTACATATCCCTTTACTAAGAAACTTCTAATAAATAGTGTTGTCTAAAATCCATGCATACCTCTAACAGCCCCGAATAGGCTTGCCTCCTTTTGCAAACCCGCCTCACCAACAAGCTCCCTTGCGGCGCAATGAAGAGCAGGATCTATTGGTGCAAATGGAGCATCACACGGTCCACCCGGCACCGTGTTTGCTATTTCATATAATGCTCCCACATTTGTACCCTGCAATTGATTTTTGCATGCAGCTACTCGTTCGTCAAAACCCATCCCTTCTCTTTCTCCCACAACTAGTCACCTCCTTAATTATTAAACTAATACACACTTTGATTCATAACTATCTGAATCCATTTCTCAAACTAATGCGTCAGTTGTCAAACTTGTTAAATAAGATTCTGCATCACGCAATAAAATGCAATACCTACACAAGTCTGAATAAACTTGTTTTATGTAAAACCGATATCTAATATAACGAATATCATAAAAATTATCTTGACACTTTTTTGACTTTTCGTAGAACTCGAAGCGGGCTTCTTTACCTTTGTTCGAAGCAAGCACTACTGGTATGACTCCTCAGTGTAAACTACCTCGACTTCACTCGAAGCAGGCTTCTCTTTTCCCGAAGGTAAATTCTCGGCGTAAGCACTTTGAAAGTTAATAGCTATTTGTTGATGGTTAATTATGGGAAATTATTATCGCCCGGAGTTTATCTTTTTGTTTTACTGATAGGACAAAAAAGCTACATAATTGTCCTGCCTGAAAGACGATTTATTCCAGAAACACTCTATTTGACGTAGTTTTGAAAGGACCAATTCCCCTAAATACATATAAATTAGGAGAATTTCAAATAGAGGTCATACAATTTATCGTGTAGAAAAAATCAAATTTAAATGCTATACTATGGGACAATATGAAAGTCAGCACAACTTGGAATTATTCCGTAGAAACCGAAGCCGACCGGTTAATTCAATGTACCGCCAACGCATTCAACCGCTTTTATCTGAAAAACGGCTTTTTAGTACTTCCGCAAATTCAATCAAACGACAGTGGTTGTTCCATTGTTTATCTACCTGATCTTAATTACACTAGCTATCCTACATTTATTAAAAAAGTCAGAAAGATTAACCCGACTACAATTCCGGTAAGCAATGATAATAACCTCTATAAAGTTGCAGGTGACATCTTGGAAAAAAGCAATATCAGCTTTGATGAGATAAAAACCGAAAAGCTAAAAATTGCATGGAAAAAAGTGGAAAATGATTTTTATAAATTCCTTGAACAAACCTTTCCACAACTAAAAGGATCTTTTTTAAACCTGGAAATACTACCTACAAATTTAGGCACAAACACATCCTTTTCTACAGCAAAAAAAGATAAAGGTATCAGATATATTACAATCTATATAAGAGTAGATCAGAAAATTGCACAAATTGCAGAAGGCATACTTTCTTCACTTTTTTGCGGATGGCTTGTGAAAGAAAAAAGGGTTTGGTGTGACAACTGGCAGGAAAATGAAGCTGTGATTGACTTTCTGATGACCAAAACGAAGCTCAAAGATATATTTTCCGATTATCAGCCAACTCTTAAAAACCTGCGTCAAAAACAGCTTGGAAAATTGGTTCAGGAAAGCCAGAAATATATGAAGAAGCTCGGAATCGCTGTTGGAGACATATTTACTCTGAAAGACGATACTGTACTTGTAGACCAAAAATACACCCTAACCGGTCTTACCGAAAAAGAGTACCGTTTATTAAAGTATCTGGTAGAAAACAAAAACCAGGTGTGTGCTGTTGACGCCATCGGCGGAATTTTATGGAATAATGAGGATGAGGAAGCGTTTTCCCTTTGGGCAATATCCAAACAAATTGAACGCTTGAGACAAAAATTACAAATGCATGGTCTCTCCCCTTCCCTCATCCAATCCCAACGAGGACAAGGGTATTTGTTGAGAGATTAAAAAACTAATTCATATGTAATTAGTAACGAGTAAGCGAATACGATAAGCTGCCATAGTAAAGTGGAAAAATCGAAAACACAAGTCATCTGACACGATTTCCTGAAATTATATTTTCAAAATCTCTCCAGGACTCAATATTAGGCTTAAAACTCATACAAGCATCAGGGGTGTTTCCATCATAAGAATAAAAACTTCCCATATTAAATATTTCAAACTCATCTCCAGCTACTTCTACTCTTTTAACTATGCAGTGCATAGACACACCCCCATCTTCAAAAAGTTGACTTAAATGCGTACCTTCCGCGCCTCCATTTACTCTGCCATCTTCTCCTACCCCTATCACTCCATTAGCATCAATAATTGTCAAAACCGACATATCTCCCATCATCTCCAACATAGTGTTTAATGCTCTTTCTCTGTCATCTCTTTCCATCATATAGAGCATCATGCTGGCAACGCCTAAATCAAATCTATAACGGTAAGATTTGTCTTGTTCTCTTGTTAGATTAGCCCGAACAAAATCCGGCGGTGTAAAAACCGGATGTCTAACACTATTATCTGCCAGATTAGAAATCATTTCTAGTGCAGATGAGTCATATTTATCATAAAACGAAGCACGCACCCAGACAGGATCAACATCTTTTCCTTGAACATCAAATACTGTAACCGCTGTTTCTGGTCTTCGTAAATCCTCTTCTGATGTAACAATAGCCAAAACTTCACTTAATCCGCTATCCCCACACGATATATCCAAATTATGTCCTCCGTCGTTGCAAAGTGCAAAAGGACAACCATCGCCTAAACTACCACCAAAATCAGCAATATCCAAAATATTTCGACGGCTCCTACCCCGTCTGTCACAAATATGTTCATTGTAAAGTTTGATAATGTGTCTGAGCCATAAATATCTTTGCGGTATCAAGGTTGATGGAAGAGCACTGGTACAAAGTCGACGAAATTCATTAGCACATTTATTATCCCCTGATTTTGTTAGTTCATAAAAAAAACCACCCTCTTTTCCAGGCTCAATTCCCATCCCAGGCTCAATTCCCATCTTTAAAGATAAATACTTCCATATCCTGGGTACTAACTGCATCATTACTTCAGGAGATACCCGTTGATAATCCTGGCTATCATTTCTAAGATCAAAGGCATCACGAATCATTATAAAGACATTGTGCCTCATAGCATCATTTAAATCATTAAATGCCTTCCACCAACCCTCAAAAGGAGCACAGACTTTTTCCACAGCTTTTTCATCAACTTCTTCTTGTCTAAGATATTCATATAAAAATTGAGCATCAGCAATATCTACCCTTAATATCAAGGCTTTATCAGATAACATACGTTCTAGAACCATATAAACACATATATTATAGGATTACTACAATTAATTCAAGATGTGCCGATTAAATTAATACAAAGAAGCCGGATGACAAAATTTGGAGAATAGAAATCTACTTTACTTATATCCAACCGGCTTTGCGTGGCAGTCCTAGCACGGAAAAATATTATTAATTGTTCATGTATTTTTCCTACTGATTTTCGCGAAGTCTAAAGCACTGAATATCTACACCCATACACTTTCTTGAATCCATATTAAAAAAGTATTATAATACTAAATATACTGTTTAAAACATATAATTTACCTGTCCTATAATTAGTTCAAATTATGTCGATAGAATTCAAGAATAACACACCACCCCTGAGGAATCCTGTCATGAAGAACCTCATATTGTTGTCGGCATGGAAAGTCAAATCGGATTAGTTCTTGCCGAGGTTGATACAATGGTACAGGGTATCAAAGAGGCAGGCCCAAAAAAGATCATGTGTTTCAGTGGTCCTGCAGGTATCGGCAAAACTACCTTTCTTGAAGAACTCCATAGAAACTTACAAGATGAAGGAGTCGAAGCACACTTGATTCGGTTAACAGAACCGGAAAGTGATGGTCTGTATATGACCAGACTAAAGGAGCAGTGGCGAGATTGTGGACTTGATAAGGAATCTAAAAAATTAAGAGTAGTTCTTATAGACGATTTTGATAATATCCCAAAGGGTAGCATTGAAGAATATGATGGTACTGTTCGAGAATTTGAAGGTGCTTTATTAAAACCAACGGACAGATTATTAATTGTAACCACAAGCAAAAGCGTCATAGCTGAAGACCAACAGGATGGTAGTATTTTCTGGAATTGGTACACTCGTAGATACCTCCATAATGATAACTTGCGTCTTGAACAACTTGATGTTGATGGCATAGCTACCCTATTAAATACAGGTTCACAAACCGCTGAGGTAATTCATGAATATTCGGGAGGGCACCCAGGAATAACTGTTGGTATTGCTGAAGAGTTAAAAAGTAGGGGGGTAGATTTGTCCGGTATGAAAGAGGACATGGTTCGAGAATATCTTCAGGAACATCCCGGTATCTTTCTAAAACCTTACACCGAACTTGAGAAAGAACTTTTCGAAGGGATGGATAGAATGAGTAAAAGGCTTGTCAGAGCAGCGTTAATTGCCGATATACATGACGTTGATCTCATTAGATTGTAAGGTTAACCCCATTCGTTGGACAAATTTCCTGCTAAATTAAGATATATCACCTCCTTCCTGATTTGTACACCATTTCCGGTGTTTTGTAATTTAAACTTTGATGAAATCTTTTGGAATTATAGAAATTTAGATATTTTGAAAGATTTTCTTTTGCTTCAAAATAATTACTGTAATCCTTTAAATACACCTCCTCATATTTAACTGTTCTCCAAAGACGTTCCGTAAAGATATTGTCAAAAGCTCTGCCTTTACCGTCCATGCTGATTTTAATGCTTGAATACGCTTTTAATATTGCCAGGTATTCTTTGGCTGTTAATTGACTGCCTTGATCGGAATTGTGAATTTCCGGTATTCCAACTTTTAGTGCTTTTGTTAGTGCCTCACAGCAAAATCTCGTTTCCAGGTTGTCTGAAAGCTCCCAGGAAAGGATAAACCTGGAATACCAGTCAAGTACTGCAAATAGGTAAAGCCAGTCACTTTTTAATTTGATAAAAGTAATATCCACTCCCCAAATATGATTCGGATATTTAGCTTTAATCCCTCTTAGTAGATATGGGTAAAGTTCATTCTGAATATTTGGCTTTGACAAGTTCCTCTTTGGATATATCGCTTGAATACCCATCAACCTCATCAGCCTTGAAACCTTTTTGTGGTTAATAATAAAGCCTTTTTCTTTTAATTCTCTTGTAATTTTTGGGTAACCATAAAAAGGATGAGCTGTATAGATCTTGTCAATTTCACCCATATAGAAAATGTCTTTGGGACTTACTCCTTTTCTTTTCCTTTGGTAATAAAAGCTTGATCTGTTTAAGTGTAAAAGTGCACATTGATCCTTAATAGATAGCTGGTGCTTTGGATCAATAAACTTCAGCTTTTCAGTTAAAGTTAAAACCTGTCTTTTTTTTTAGGAAATCAAGTTCTACTTGCAGCTTCCCAATCTGCTTGTAGAGTTCCTCAACCAGCTCTTCCTTTGCTTTGTCTTTCCCAATTCTGACTTCTTCAAAACCACCCTTCATGGCTTCTAGGGCTTTCTTCTTCCAATGATTAGCTTGAGTCGGGTGTATTTTGTATTTACTGCAAATCTGACTTACTGTATCTACTCCCTTGATAAGTTCCAAGGCAACAGCAACTTTAAAGGCCGTTGAATGAATTCTTCTGATTGTTTTTTCCTGCATTTATTGTATCTTAGCAGGTTGTCCAAATTTTGGGGTTAAGCATATTGATCCATCTTTGTGTTTTAGGTGACGAGGATTTTTTCGTTGCTATAAATAAAATAAAACAAAGAAGATACCATACTGATCCTAAAAAGAGATCTCGTCGTAAAGATCCATTAGATGATCAATCTTTACGAAATATGTTTAATATCCCGGGTCTATTTGAAAACATGCGGAGAGGTCACGAAAGATATACACCTGTTTTACAACATCTGGCAAGAACCGCAGCTGCAATCAAAACAAAACCACATAATATCGAAGATGAACTTATATTAAGAAGGTTAGCAGTAAAATATCATCAACCCTCCACAGAACATAGTACCGTCTCATACTATGACGCTAGAGAGTGGAAAAAACATCTGCAAAGAATCAATATGATGATTGGCGATGATATTTCTGTTTTTAACATGCTTGGATTTTTAGGTGGTTATGATGCGATTATTGACCAGAAAGGTGCCACATTTACCTTTAATGAAATGAAAGGAATAACCCCCAGAGGTCAAATCCATTTTGTTGATGGTTTTATCTCAGATGGTGACACATTTACCTTTCGCGATATGAAAGAACCACCCATAGGCCTAACCCGTTTTGTTGATGAATTCAGTATTGAAAGGGAAGAAGGCGACGAAATGGTTATCAAAATTTATCCACAAAAACCTACCAAAGATTCACCTCCTTACATTACGGCCACATTATTACCAGACGGTACTCTCCGGGGAGACGATATTATTGGTCCACAAGCACTTTGGCGGCTTTTATTATCAATGACTCTCATTGAAGATAATCGGGAGAATTACAATAACTGGGAAGAATTTAAACCAATACTTGAAATGTTCCGCAAAGGGGTAGCCACCCACATCTTAGCCAAGTATGGAGCCCACCCGGTAGAGATAGCATTCGATGTTTTGGACTTTACAATCCCTGATCCCAAAATTGGTGCTCTAAAACCTGGCGAAGGCGGTTTCAGCGACACTTGGGCAGATTTGACTGATAATGCAGTAGTATTTCCACATCCCTACAAGAACCTTGACTGTCCCGTCTGGCGAGATAATAAAGGGATAATATGGAAGGATGATAACTTTCCTTTAGGTAGGTCTACTGATGAGACTAATTGAATATTATAAATAAAAGACCATATACGATCATGGTAAAATAAGAATAATTTTGTATAAGTAAAAAAGCATTAACATCCCGATAATTAAGATTATATTTATCAGATAACTACAAAATATAAAATGAAAGAAAAATTAACAGATACTTTATTTCCAGAATTATCAAATACATTTGGAGAAGACGAGACACTTCGTACCGCATTCGAAAGATGGCTAAATGCGGTTACAGAAGGTATGGATAAAGGTGGCATTCCTGGATTACCTCCCGCAATACAATTGAGTCGTTGGTACAACAAGCCCACCAAAAACCCTTATGTTGAAGATCAATTAGTGAAATGGGTATGTGGCGGTGATCCGGAAACGGAAAGGGCACTTAATGAACTTTTTGCAAAAATCGCAAATCCGAGCTAAACTCTCATCTTCGTACAATAGAAAGACTAAAATAAACCACTTATAGACTCAAATCTCCAGTACTTTGGTGCAAACTTAAGATTCTTGCCCACTTTGGATTGAAATCCGCAGTTTTCTCAAGAGTTATTCAATAAACCGGAAAATGGAAACTGGAAAATCGTTCACTTATATCCGACCGGCTTTGCAGTAAGTACCAGTCCCAAAGAAAGTCTTTTTTCCTGCTCATCAATATCTTCGATATAGACCTTTACTTCGTCGCCTCTGTGAAGCTTTCTGTCAGGCGGAATTTTTGTGATATGAATCAATCCTTCAACTCCGGGTTCAAGCTGAATAAACACTCCGAAATCCGAAACTTTGGAAACCTTGCCTTTATATTCTTTGTCCTTCTCATACTTTTGCGAAACCTGTCCCCAGGGATCCTCCATAGTCTGCCTTATCGAAAAAGCCAGCTTACTATCTCTTCTGCCGATAAGTTTAACCTTAACTCTATCTCCGACTTCCACGACATCTTCAGGATTGTCCACCTTGTTCCATTCAAGCTCGGATACGTGTACCAATCCTTCTAAAGGTACTTTCTTTTTCCCTTTGCCGACTTCAATTTTGACAAAACAACCGAAATCATAAATTGTCGTGACTTCGCCCTCGAATATATCCCCCTCTTTAAGATCTTTCATCGCCTGTCTGATATCTTCAAGTTCTTCTTTCTCCGAAACCTCCTTTTCTGAAAAAATTATCTTTTTAACATCGCGGTCAAAATCAATCACCACCGCCTTAATCTTTTTACCGACAAGAGACTGTACGCTTTCGGCAGCTTCTTTGCCCAGTTGGGTTGTGGGAATAAACCCCATCAGCCCGTGGTAAAAAACTGTCAAGCCCGAAGGCACGACACCCTTTACTTCAACCTCAACAGGTCTTAACTTTTCCTTGGCAGACTCAATATCCTTCCATATCGCGTTTTCCGCCGAATGTCTCAATGAAAGAATTGTATAACCGTCCGGTGTTTCCGAAATAAGTACCGTTCCTTCGATCTCATCTCCTACCGAGAGGGTCTTTATATACTCCTCAGCTTCTCTATAAGCTCGCTCTGCTACAAGACCTTCGGATTTCGCGCCGATATCCACAACAAGCTTACCTTTGGATTTTTCCGTAACGGTACCTTTAACTTTTGTACCTACGGCAATCCCCGAAAACACCCCCCCATAAGCGGAAAGAAGTTCTTCCATAGTCTTAGGTTCAGCTTTTGAAGATTCAGAAGTCTTTTTTGCCTTTGAACTACTACTTTTATCTAATCTTTCTACTTTTTTCTTTATCACTTCGCATACCCCCCCTTCTTTAAAGATGTGTATGTATCAACTACGATAAAAACACCTTTCCAGTTTAGATTAACACTATTATACCCCCCATAATCTTTTTAAACAATGGGGCAAACTTGCATTTTATTTATTAACATATTATCATCATCTATCATCAACTTAAGATTTTCATTATCATGAGTGATAATTTATTAACAATTAAAGAGGCTGCAAATCTTTTGAAGGTTCATTGGCAAACTGTAAGAAACTATATTAATTCCGGAAAATTAAACGCTTCAAAAGTTGGCAAAAATATTAGAATTCGGGAAAGTGATCTTCAAAACTTTATTGACAAAAAGAAATTTGTCAAACAAGAACACGAGATTGAAATTAGATTCGCGACCAAAAACAGAAAATTAATTGAGGAAAAACTTTTAGAAATCGGTGCTAAGATCGTCTACCACGGTCATATAATCGATCACTGGTACGCCTCAAATTTTATAAAAAGCATGCAACAAAAAGATAAGTACTATGAGACAGATAAGGGTTATGGAATAAGAATCCGCGAGCAGGATAACGGATATACAGGCAAGATAACAACATCTTTGGAAGTTAAAAAACTCGCCTACCCACCAAGCCATGAAGTATGCCTAGAGGAAGAAATCGAAGTAGAAAGCCTCGAAAAAACTCATAACTTTCTGAAACTAATAGAACAAAAAGAAATGACGGTACTCGATAAAGAAAGGCTGATTTATAAATATAAAGATTTTAAAATAGTTATTGATGATATAAAGAATTTTAAAGTAGGTATTGAGATCGAAATGGTGACAGATAAACCGCATGAGGCAATTATTAATGAAATGAAAAAGTTAGCAAAAATACTGGGACTTGATATAGAAAAAGAAATTACCGACAAAAGTGTAACCTACCAATACATGCTGAAATTCGCAAGGTTTTGAAATAGCTTTTATTTAACAAGCTCAATATCCCCTAACACACATGCTTTCTTGTAGTAATCTTCATCAGATGTCAAAAAGACAGCTTTATACTCCTTGGCAAGAATATGGTAAGAGGTATCGTAAACTGTTGTACCGGTAGTATATGATACTTCCAAAATCTTTTTATGAACCGCCTCTGTTATTGTCAAGTATTTTATCGGCAATTCTAGAAATATATCAAAATACTTCTGTCCCAATTCACAACTACCCTCGGTGTATCTTATTCCGTTTGCAACTTCCGTAATTAAAAGCTGTTGTGAAAAAATTTGAGTTCTGTTTGTTTTTGTCCCATTTAACAGTTTTAAAAAAACCTTTGCAACAGAATCGTCTTCTTTGAGAATAGCTTTTAAGATTATCGAAGTATCAATTATGTACTTGGTCATGTTCTCCCTTTTCTTATCGCGTCCATTATCTTGCTGTCAGAAAGTTTGGGGGTAATTTTTCTTAAAGCCATAAATGCATCAATCGGGTCTTTTGGTTCAAGTTTCTTTTTCAAGATCTTATGTCTAATTGCCTCTGTCGCAACTTTACTGACATTTCCTTTTCCGTACAGAAATAAAAGATCCTCATATAAATGTTTGGGTATGCTTATTGTAATTCTTTGCATTGTCATACTGGCAGTATGAACTTACTTCATAACATTGTCAAGAAAGAAGTTACTGATAAAAGTGTTGCTTATCAGTATATGAAAAAATTACGAATTTTTAAATCCACTTTATCTACGAAAGTTAAATTAGAAATAATTCCTAAGTCGATATCATCTCGCTCTTTTGTGCTAGCATAATAGAGCAACATTCATAAAAAAGTCACCAGTACCTGAATAAAAAACGAGAAGTTCTTTTTAAAACTGAAGCAGCTGATTTAATATACTAGTATTAATTATGAATAAAAAAATTAAAACTCTTTTTAAAACAATCTTAATTCTTTTTCTCATTACTCTATCAATAAAGATGTACTTTAGATTAATCTACTATCCCTCTCATCCTAATATCATTTATAGTCACGAACCAAAAGAAAATTATGACCCTAGTCAAAATAATGTGCTAGAACCAGAACCTCCGGTTGGTGGATGTTTTGATGTTTGTTTTGGTAATACAGAAAAGATCAAGTGTAAAGAATACACAAGTAAATATAACAAGTGTGAGTATTATTGTTATGGCTACGTCTATAACAACTGTTCAAGTCCAAAATTGGGGATTATCTTTGGACAATTAATTAGATGAGCACAGTCTTCCAACAGTCATAATTCCGTTTTTTATTTCGTCTGAGACACAAGCTAAGGACATTGTGAACAGCAGTAGATATATTTTCGCGGGTCTTGCAAAGCAAGACTACCCAATGTCAATTTCTAGAAGATTCTAAGAATATTTGTGCTCAGAATTCCGGCCTTGACCTATTTTCGCGGTGAGTTGCCCCACAACTATCGTCGGCGCAAGAGCGTTTGACAATCCTGTTCGAAATGGGAAGGTGTAGTACCACTCCGCCATCGAGACCGGAATTCTGAGCGCAATAAAATAACGTACGCTGTAAATTTATTTTGTTAATTTACTCCTTAAAATCTGAAGAGGGATCGTAAAAGAATTTAACGACCGATTCGTACAAGGTAAGCTTAATGCTTTACAGCACTTCCACTTCCTGCCGATCAACCTGGTATTCTTCCAGGGGTCTAAAAGAGTTCTAATCTTGGAGTGGGCTTCCCACTTAGATGCTTTCAGCGGTTATCCTTTAGGAATGTAGCTACCCGGCGGTGCCACTGACGTGACAACCGGCACACTAGGGATTCCTCCAGCCTGGTCCTCTCGTACTGAGGCCAGCTCTCCTCAAAACTCATAACGCTTCCACCGGATAGAGTCCGAACTGTCTCGCGACGTTCTGAACCCAGCTCACGTACCGCTTTAATGGGCGAACAGACCAACCCTTGGGACCTTCTCCAGCCCCAGGATGCGGTGAGCCGACATCGAGGTAGCGAACCGCACCGTCGATATGGACTCTCGGGTGCGACTACTCTGTTATCCCCGGGGTAGCTTTTATCCGTTAAGCTCCGTCCACACCCATGGTGGATCGGAGGATCACTAAGACCGACTTTCGTCCCTGCTCGTGCCGTCACACTCGCAGTCAAGCTGGCTTATGCCTTTATACATTGAGGCATGGTGTCCATCCATGCTAAGCCAACCTTTGTACCCTTGCGTTACTCTTTGGCAAGGTACCGCCCCAGTAAAACTGCCCATCTAGCACTTTCCTCTGATTCGTTTGCAGAACCATTAAGTAAGTTTTGCCACGGTCCAAAGGGAGGTGTTTCATTGTTGACGAATCTCCCTCCTACACTAAACAATTGGCTCGCACAAAACAATGCCAAACTACAGTAAAGCTCCACGGGGTCTTTTTGTCCTGGTGGAAGTAGGCCGCGTCTTCACAGCCACCGCAATTTCGCCGAGTAAAGGTTCGAGACAGTTGCTAACTCGTGACGCCATTCGTGCGGGTCGGAACTTACCCGACAAGGAACTTCGCTACCGTAGAACAGTTATAGTTACTGCTGCCGTTTACCGGAGCTTGATTTCAAAGCAGTCCGATTAAATCGGACCACCCATCCACTTAACTTACCGGCACTGGGCAGGCGTCAGCCTATATACCTCACCTTTCGGTTTTGCATAGACTTGTGTTTTTGTTAAACAGTCGGTTAGCACTCATTAGCTGCGACCTCACGCCCTGCGCGAGTAAGACTATAATTAGTTAATTCGTCAATTTGTTACCTGAACAATCAAACTATAAACTTGGGTTCAGTTTAACAAATCACAAATCTTGCCTGCAAATACAGGCACAAATCACAAATCTTACTTGTGCAAGGCACAAGGTAGGACATCTCCCTAAGTTACGTCCAGCTTTTTTGCCGAGTTCCTTGAACCTCTTTCTCTCGCTCGCCTTAGTATTCTCTACCAGCCCACCTGTGTCGGTTTGCGGTACGGCTTGCCTTGAATCTGACTGCGAGCCTTTTTTGAAAGACTGAATGGGATGAAATTATCCTGCTTTCGCAAGATTTTGCATCGCTGCTTAATTAATCGTTTCAGCGGATTTTCCAGCTGCTACTATTTTACAGCTTGCACCCCGAGTTCATCGAGGGGCTCCAACCATCCAATCTTGTCAGCCCCCAGCTCACCTTACGGTGTGGGCGATTCAAAACAAATACAGGAATTTTGACCTGTCATCCATCGGCTACGCCTTTATGGCCTCACCTTAGGTGCCGACTAACCCGTCGCGGACGAACCTTCCGACGGAATCCTTGGGCATTCGGCGGAGGAGATTCTCACTCCTCTAGTTCGCTACTCATACCGGCATTCTCACTTCCAAGCGCTCCACCGCGCCTCACAGCACGACTTCACCGCCCTTGGAACGCTCCCCTACCACTTGCTCTTGCGAGCAAATCTCTGGCTTCGGCATCATTTTTAATCCTCGATAAATCTTCGATGCCGTAAACCGTCAACCAGTGAGCTGTTACGCTATCTTTAAAGGGTGGCTGCTTCTAAGCCAACCTCCTGGCTGTCTATGGTTTTCGACTTCCTTTCAAACTTAAAATGAATTTAGAGGCCTTAGCCGAGAGTCTGGGTTGTTTCCCTCTCGTCTTATCAGCTTAGCCCGATAAGACTGTCTAGTAAGTTGTTGCACATCATTATTCGGAGTTTGGTTAGAATAACTCAGTTGCCCTCGCTATCCCATCCAGTAGCTCTACCACTGACATACATACCTTACCACGGTGCCTATACACCTTTCGGGGAGAACCAGCTATCTCCAGGCTCGATTGGCATTTTACCGCTATCCACAAGTCATCCGAGCTTATTGCAACAAACACCGGTTCGGGCCTCCCCCCGATCTTCATCGGGGTTCACCCTGCTCATGGATAGATCGCTCTGGTTTCGGGTCTGCCGCGTGGTACAAAAAACGCTCTATTCAAACTCGGTTTCCCTATGCTTACATCCGGTTAAGGACTTAGGCTGCACCAAACGGCAACTCGCCGGTTCATTCTTCAATAGGCACGATATCACCCACGCGTTGCGCGCGAAAATCCTAATTTCTAAATCCGAAATACAAAACAAGTTCTAAATAATAAATCACAATACTCAAAATTAATTAAATATCTTGTTTGGGTTTTAATAAATTGGAATTTACGTATTATTTCGAATTTCGATATTCGTGCTTAGAATTTCCTCGCGCAACGCACGAGCTCTATCGGTTTGTCCGCAAACAGTTTCAGGTTCTATTTCACTGGGCGTCCCGCCCTTCTTTTCGCCTTTCCCTCACGGTACTTGTTCACTATCGGTTACCAAGCATATTTAGCCTTGGAGGATGGTTCCCCCGGATTCCCACGGTTTATAGCCCGTGGTACTTAGGATACTCCTAGAGTCCGGTTAAATTTCGCTTACAAGATTTTCACTTTCTATGATTAACTATTCCAAGTTATTCAGCTATTTAAACGGATCCCATAACAGAGTCCTGCAACCCCGATCTGTCTCCGAAGAGACGGACCGGTTTAGGCTCTTGCCATTTCGCTCTCCACTACTGAGGCAATCTCTTTGATTTCTCTTCCTCACCCTACTTAGATGTTTCAGTTCGGGTGGTTCCCTCTACCGCAACTATGTCCCGACAAGTCGGAATTTTTATCACGGAGTGACCAAGTATGAACTTGGCCGGGTTTCCCCATTCGGACACCGCCGGATCATAGGATCGTGGCTCCTTCCCGGCGATTATCGCAGCCATGCGCGTCCTTTTTCGGTGCTTGATACCAAGGCATCCACTGTCTGCGTTAGTAAAAGACTTTTACGACCTTGTCCGTCATGACACGTATAAAATACATGTCAACGGATCTACTTCCCCCTACATTAAAAGACTTAATGTTGGGAATAATTTTCCTCTTCAGATGTTAAGGAGCAAATATTCGGTAGTCAGTTATTTATTATCAGTCAGTAATTAAACTTAAAAGTAAATTACTGATCTTTTAACTACCAGTTATTTAGAAACTAGCAAATGGTGGCTCGTGACAAAAAACCAGTCACCAACCACCAATTGCTAATCACTAAACGGGTGGACCTGAGCGGGCTCGAACCGCTGACCTCTACATTGCAAATGTAGCGCTCTAGCCAACTGAGCTACAGGCCCGCTTACGTTCGAAATCTTCTTAATGTGCTAAAATCACAAAAAAATCCGCCCAAGGCGGATTTGTAAAATAAGACAATAGATCTAACTGATTCTAGCCACAGCCCTGGCCAGAAAAAAGTTTAAATTGATTTCTCGAATGTCTCATTAACAAATACCTGCCTTATAGGCAAGGAGTATTATATTACACGACCCCAACCCACGTCAACGGGTGAAAATTGTGGGCGCGCCAGGGATCGAACCTGGGACCTTCAAATTATCAGTTTGACGCTCTACCACTGAGCCACGCGCCCGAAAAAATTTATAATTTGTGGCGAGGTGGCCAAGCTTTGCTTACCAAGTCATACTTGGCCAAGCTTTGCTTACCACTTGAGCCACACGCCCTTTTACACGAACTTATTTTAGCTTAAAAATATCGCTAAAACAATGTACTATATATAGTATATGGGACAACTAACAACTCTAAATCTTAAACTACCGCGAAACACCGAGGTAACACCCGAGGCGACAAAAACTTTTCTTGCCGCACTTACCCAGATAAATCCTTCGAGTGCTCTGGAAAGGCTTGTCGGCAAAAAGAACAAAGCCTTTGCTCTGGAAATTGCGGCAATCAGCCAACAAATTCTTTTTCTGATTACCTGCGACTCCGAATTGGTGCCGTTTTTGGAAACTCAAATCCAATCAAACTATCCGTTAGCAATTATAGAAAAAGTAAAAGACCCTTTAGAAAAACTCAATAATTTTGAATATACGAAAGTTTACCTTAAAAAAGGAAGTTATTATACGATCGCTACGTACGACACTTTTCAAGATATAGATCCCCTATCGTCAATACTGTCAGTCTTAGCAAAAGCAGGCCCTGATGAAATAACCTTGATCCAAATAGCTCTTTCTTCAAACGACGCATCATGGCAGGAAAAAGGCCGTGTGTTTGCCGAGCGTGGCACAAAAAATGAAGACGGCACATACTCCCCAAGACCGGACTCAAAAGCAATTAATGATAAAATATCTTACCCAGGATTCAGGTCGACCATAAGGCTGATATCAAACACAAATAAAACCCTAAGACAACTGACAAATTCAATAGGTGTCTTTACAAAATCCGATGGCAACTCGTTAACTTTTAAAAATCCATCTTTTTTCCTATTCGGGAAAAACGTAAAAACCGTCAAAGAAAGAGTTGTCAACGACAAGCAAATTTTAAATATAATGGAGATTGCTACACTCTGGCACTTGCCATCCGAAAAAGTAAAAGTTCCATCAATCGTCTGGGGAACATCAGTTCTTTCCGAAGCCCCCTCCACTCTCCCCGTCGCCGAGGGCTTGAACGAGGAGGAAAAACAACAAATTAATTTTTTTGCAAAAACTATTTTCAAAAATAAAGAAAGCATTTTCGGAATAAAAGATCCCGACCGCTTGCGTCACATCTGGACTGTCGGGAAAACCGGCACAGGAAAATCGACAATGATCGCTAACATGGTTATTGATGATTTGAAAAAAGGCCGTGGTGTAGGTGTCATCGATCCTCATGGCGACCTGTGCGAAGACATATTGGATTTTATCCCTAAGGGAAGAATAAACGACACTGTTTACTTTAATCCATCGGACCGCGCTTACCCGATCGTCGTCAATCCTCTGGAGGTAACCAACCGCGAAGAGGCGGAGCTTGTAGTTTCGGGTCTCATGAGCATCTTTACCAAAGTCTGGTCAAATGTTTGGTCCGCTCGGATGGAATACATTTTAAGAAATTCTTTCCTGACTTTGGCGGAAATACCCAATTCTACTTTGGCTGATGTTTTAAAAATTTTAGCCAACCAGTCATACCGCAACAAAACCGTTGCAAAAATCTCTGACCCGGCACTCGTGCATTTCTGGAAAGAAGAGTTCGACCAGATGCCTCCCGTTTTGCAAAAAGAAGCAATCGCCCCAATTCAAAATAAAGTCGGACAATTTGTCACTTCCCCAATGGTACGAAAAATCATCGGCTCGCCTAAATCAACTATTTCTTTGGATGAGATTATGGACCAAAGGAAAATTTTTATAGCAAATCTTTCACAGGGAAAACTGGGTGAAGATAATGCGGCTCTGCTTGGTGCCATGCTTATCACCAAATTCCAGTTGGCGTCGATGCGTCGAGTCGATGTTTCAAAAGAAGAAAGAGTTCCTTTTTATCTGTATGTTGACGAGTTTCAGAATTTTGCCACCGATTCGTTTATTAAAATTTTATCGGAAGCAAGGAAATTCGGGCTGGCTCTTACTTTAGCAAACCAGTACATGGCCCAAATTCCCGAGCCTGTCCAAAAAGCAATTCTCGGAAATGCCGGAACCCTGATTTCTTTTTCGGTAGGCGCAGAGGACGCACAAGTAATATACAAAGAATTTGCTGAAGTTTTTTCCCAAAACGACCTAATTAACCTGCAAAACTTTCAAGTTGCCTTGAAGATAATGATTGACGGCCACACCTCAAGGCCTTTTTTGGCATCCACTCTTCCTCTTCCCGCGAGCAAAAACCAAAACCGCACTAAGGTACTACAAGTGTCGCGCGAAAGATACGCCAGGAGAGTAAGGGACGAAACTGTCCCAAGCATGAAAGACAACCTTCCGGAAGCCAGTGAGAAAGTACTCTACGAAAACCCCAATGAGCCATAGCTTCATATTCAATGATTCTTTACTTCTATAGACAAATGAAAAAAGAGAGCCTGTACCGAGCTTACAAAAGCATGAAAAGTCTCGTGAAAATATTATAAGATATTAATGTACCATTGGTACAAATAAGTTAAAAAGGTTCATCAAATTCCTATAATTTTCATAGGACGCTTTAAACCGTACTTCCTACATATGAATAAAATATGTGTACGAATACTATTTTTATTACTCGATTATAATTAATAACCAATATACATTTATCATGTCCTTTTGTCATTAAATGATAAAGAGAAAGTCAACAACTTGACAATATGATCTTAGTGACCTATACTATTAGCATAGTCAAATTTGCTTTAGAGGGGTAAATTAATTTTTATAATATATTAATAGTATCTTGTTTGAGACGCCTCTAAAAGCGTCTTTTTATTTTCGGAAATACTATATACCTAATACTTGACACTTAGTATTTACCAAGACCTATAATACTTGACAAATTAAAAGCGATATAGTATATTATAGGACAGTTAACTTAAGAGTATTCAACAGATCATCAATCGATCTTTAAAATATAAAAATAAATTGCTTTAGAGGGGCAAACTTACGGCAGGCCTGACTGCCATATTTTTTGGTTAAGTAACTAATTAGTACCTTAACCGCGCAAGTTACAATGGACTTATTGCGCGGGAAAGTTTAACCACACCTCTCTAGGGTGTGGTTTTTTGTTGAGCACATTAAATCTTTAACAATCGTCGTCAGAAATTTACATAAATCCCGTGTGTTTTTTGCTTTTATAAAGGAATAAATCGTCGTCAAAATTTCAATCTTGACGAATTGAACGAGCACTTTGAAAAATGAAAAGATGTCTGCACTTCAGAAAGTGTTTTCTGAAGTAAGTCCTTTTCATATAGTGCGAGTGAAACAAGGAACTATTGAAATTTTGTAGACTGTCTTTCTTTGAATACTTTCTTGGACAAGCAAGAAAGTATTAATAACAAATAATCTAAGTAAAGAAAATAACAATTCGTTTAAAAAGTTCTTTTACAAAATAATTTGAGTGCAAGGAAGAGTGGGAATAAATTAGTGATTAGTGAATAGTGTTTGGTGAGCAGGTTTATCCTCCCCCACTGAACACTGTTCACTGATCATTATTGATCAGGTGCTTTAGAGGTTTACACATCTTTAAAGCATTTTCGGTAAGCAAGGACAACTTTACGCAGACTAAAAGTCAGAAGAGTAACGTTTAAGCTTGCCGGAATGTACTTTAAAAATTGAATGGCGAAAAGTCCCGCACAAACTTTAGTTCTGTGCTGGGACGAATAAATGTGAACCAAGATAAAAATCACACTTGGTGGAGGGAACTTTGGAATTTCGAAAGTTTGCATTACAATTGATGTGATGAAACCTTTTCCTGTTAAATCCGAAAAGCTTTGGGGTTATTCTGACAAACAAATTGTTAAAAAGGCTCAGGATTATTTTAAGGCAACAGTACACAGATCAAAAAGACAACCATATGTCAGGTCTGCGTATTTTAAAAAGCAGAAAGTATTCTTTACCTACTTTTGGAAACATATCTATCAAAAATCACCTAAAGAAAGGCGCAGGAGAATACAGTTTTTTCCTTGCGCAGTCGAGTTAATCCAAAAGTGTAGAAATAAACCGGAATCAATAATAAATGTTAGTAAGAAAATAGAAATTCTATATAGATTTTCCGGAATAACAAAAGATAAAGAAATATTTTTTATCCAAATAAAACAAAACAGTAAAACAGGAAGGTACGAATTTATGTCAGTATTCCCTCAAAAATAAAATCCCCCACTGTGGAGCTCAAAGACTCGCCGTGAGGGGATTTGAGAAAATAATAGCATACTTATTAAATTTAGTCAAAAAAAATCCCCTGTAGTGAAGTGTATAAACTTCCACGAAGGGATTTTATTTATTATATCAAACTTGTCAACAAAATTGTTGGCCTACAAGCCCAGCTCAGCTGGGATCCAAAGTTCCCTTCACTAAGAAGGAAAAAAACAGCCAAGGTATTGGCTGATAAAAAGCCGGTAAGAGACCTTAAACCGCTAAAAGGTTTCCTGAGTGGGGAATATTTGGGAGAAGAAAAATCTTCTCTCAGATCTTCCCTGCTTAGGGACCACCTCTTCTCAAAATTTCTTTGCAATGCCCCACTCGGTCATCCCCGACCGAAGAAAGCTTTGATCGCTTAAAATCGCAAAGCCTTTCCATAACGGAGGCTAGCGAAACCAGATCAGAGCCAGGTCTCCCACGGAGATCGCGGGTTTGCATTGATGGTGCCACCCCGGCACTGCGGAGAAGAGAAAACAAAACACCTTGCTTGAAGTTTTGGGCAAGGTGTGCGGTGCGGAACCTTCCTGTCCACGCAAAGGCCAATTTTGGCCACAGGAAGTAGTTCTGCCGGTCAGATCCGACGATCGGGTCTTAAGAGCCTTGGGCTCACACCGAAAAGTTCAAAAGAAAAGTCCAAGCGACTTTTCCAATTCGGCAAACGAGATTGGCCAAACCGCGCTCTACCATGTAGAGAATTTAAAAGACGGTTTAAACGGCCAAAACAGGAAGCCGGAAAGGAGAAGGAACAAGGGACCAAGTAAGTTGGACCGGAGGTGGTTTAGAAGGGTCAGACAATTCTGACCTAACTCACGCATGCTCCTGGGGATGAGCTCCTAGGCAAACAGGCCTCTGCGTGTAGTAGTCCGCTCACGTTCGTTCGGAGGAACACATGAAAGCCAAATGGTTTTCTCTGCTTGTGGCTGTCTTGCTGGTTCTCTCCAGCATCACGGCCATTTTCCCGCCCTCGGCCGCGGCCGACGAGCCCGTGCGCTTTACCGCGCAGGTCGTCGAGCCCGCGCCCGTGATCGTCATCCGCCCGCTGCCGGCACCCATTGTGCCGCAGCCACAACCCGAACCGCAACCCATCGTCATCAAGCCGTTTCCCCTCGGACCGTACTTTGGACAGGATCCGGAGGATTGGAAGGCGCCCATCGCCCCCGGCCCCGGCCCCTGCGCTGGTCCTGGAGACGGCGGCATCCGCTGCCCTCAACCCGAAAATCGGGCTTATACCCAGTCGGAATGCGTGCCCGACGGAACCACCCATTACTGGGTAACTGTCGAGGTAATCCCCGGCTGGACGTACGAGGTCACTCCCGAGAGTGACCCGCTCGAGGGCATCATCCTCGAAGGCGAGGTCGCAAAGGGGAAGGTTATCTTCCTCGGTCCTGATGGGCAAAAGGAGCCGTCCTGCTGGCGAGTGGTTGGCAAAAGTTGCCCTATGCCCGAAGAGCGTGAGGTCACGGGCTGCGTCGGTGTCGACCTGTACGGCTGGACGGAGCAGTTCGTCGACGGCGAGTGGGTCGAGATCCCCGGCACCCGGCACCTGGTCG
>Ga0265297_10004144_pt1 | contig 24338 bp, 30 predicted proteins | sample Munlanlwell13791_FD_192502 | JGI IMG/M metagenome (GOLD analysis project Ga0265297, IMG submission 192502) | Leachate microbial communities from a municipal landfill in Southern Ontario, Canada - Leachate well 137-91 | ecosystem: Engineered > Solid waste > Landfill > Unclassified | place... | reverse complement strand
GGCCGTGATACCGTCTAGCGCTACCGGTACGTATCCGTTAAATGCAGCAACAGTTACAGATGGAATGTATAAATCATCTTCGGACACGATTACCGGAGCTAAAATATTTTCATCCAGCGTTGCGTTTAATAACACCTATACCGAGGCCAGATCTTCGGATTCTATAGGATCAAATACCACATATAATATATCATGGTCCAGCACTCCAATTTATAACGTAACACTTACCACTTCAACCACATTCACATACACTGGAGCTAAAGCTGGACAGACGCTTACATTTTTCCTATCACAAGACGGAACAGGAAATCGTACTGTAACTTGGCCCACTACGTCCTGGCCGTCCGGCACAGCGCCTACGCTTACAACCAGCACATACAAAACAGACATAATATCCATATTCTACGACGGAGCAAAATACTTTGGATTTATAGGGGGACAGAACTACTAATGAAGATTTTTTTGATATTAGCCCTATTGTTTTCAACTTCCAATCTACACGCATTGGGTTTGGGAACAGTTGTAATGAAAAGGGCAAAAGGCGTTTCCAGCGCCACTATAAAATTGGTTGCAACCGGAGGCACCATATTGGATGTTGGTAGTGATCGGGTACATATGTTTTACTCTACCACAACCGTTAAAACATTTTCAGTAACAACTGCTGGCTGGATAAAGGAAATGTTGCTTATTGGAGGCGGAGGACAAGCAGGTTCACATACCTATGGCGGCGGCGGAGGAGCAGGCAAAATGGTTGAAGTAGGAGCGCTATATCTGCCAGTTGGTGATTATACTGTAGGTGTAGGAACAGCCGGATTATCTGCGGTGGGTGGGACAAATGGAATAGTGGGATATCGTGGAGGAGACTCAACATTTAATTACCCTACATATGCGTTAATTGCCCGCGGCGGCGGCGGCGGGGGATCATATAATGCCGTGGCGGCTACCGATGGTGGGAGCGGAGGAGGATCGGCTATTAATTATGGCGCGCATGGAAATCCTACTTCTGAAACATTAATGGCTGGAGCAACCGCGTATGGATATGCTGGGGGTGATGGATATGCAGCATATAGTGGAGGAGGCGGCGGAGCTGGTGGAGTTGGAGGAAATGGCGGAGCTAACCCTGCTGCTGGCGGAGCTGGCCGGGAAAATGACATAACCGGTTCATCGGTAACATACGCTATTGGAGGAACATATAACTATGGAAACGTACAAAGTTTGCCGGCTATAAATAATGGGAGCGGCGGCGGCGGCGGAAGGAGCGACAACGCTCCATCGTCTGCGGGTATTGTTATAATTAGATATTTGAGGTAATAATGAATTTTTCAAGCGATCAAGTAATGGCGGGGTGCGCAGTGGTTACGATCCTAGGGGGCATAGTGGCGTTTATGCTAGCCGCCAAGGACCGAGCGCAACAGGTTGAACTTGACAGGCTCCGCGACCTTATAACGTCAAAGGACGAAGCCAATAAAAAAGAATGGTGTCAGCGGGACCGAGAGATAGACCGGCTGGACGCGAACGTGAAAGCGGCATGGGTTATAATTGACCGGCTGAAAGACGAGAAAAACCAATACTGGACGCGCGAGGAACACGATAAATGGCGGGTGGAAGTGAAGCAGGAGCTGAAAGAAGACATACAGGAAATGGGATCCCGGCTTTCTGAAAAGCTATCCGAAGTGGCGGATAAATTCGGTGAGAAGATAGCCGATATTTTGAAGAACTGCGCGGACTGCCGGGCTAAATGAACGATATAGCGTATTGGAGACATAAGATGAACCCGAACAAAATCATTATCCACCACAGCTTAACCGAGGACGTCGCCACGGTTTCGTGGGGCGCGATACGCGACTACCATGTGAAGACGAACGGTTGGCGCGATATAGGCTATCACTACGGAATTGAACTGGTGGGTGAGAACTACGAGATTTTCAAGGGCAGGATGGATAATGAAGTAGGGGCGCATTGCCTGGGGTTTAACGATAACTCTATAGGCATTTGTCTGGTGGGTAATTTTGATAACGAGGCGCCGAACGACAGACAGTTGGCGCTTTTAAAGAAGATCTGCCGAGCACTGATGGACATATACGGAATAAAGATCGAGAACGTGCTGGGGCATTGGGAGACGTTCGGTATGCGCGGGGTTCCGGTTGAGAAGTCATGCCCGGGTATAAAATTCAGTATGCCGGCGTTTCGCGCGGCGCTTTAATGTGATAGAATAAAGTCTATGAAAAAAGGAATAATAACCGCCTTGGTTTTAATGCTTTCGGGGTGCGTGCATGTGCCGAAAGAGACGATGCTGCTTTCTGATGAAATGGGCGGGATGATAAGCGCAACGCGCGAAGCGAACGTGAAGCTGCTGGACCAGTACCAGGCCAGCAGGATAGAGCGGGTGGACGAGTATATGCAGTCAACGCTGATCCCGCGCTTTATACAGAATCTGGCGAAAGATAATGATCTGGAGAGTAAGGTTTGCAGGAAAGGGTACTCGCTTGAAAGCGCCATTGAATTACAGGGGTTTGCACAGGCGGCCGCGAAGAAGATAGCGGCCAGGAGAAAACTACTGACCGACGAGATTGACGCGAAGATGGCGGAGCTGCGGGCGGCCGTGGCGGCCAATTACGATTTACTGGCGAGATCGAACCAGACTATAACCGATAATCTGCGCAGTATACGCGCCAACGATGAAGTGCTGGAGAATAGCCTGAAACGATTTAAACTGGATCCGGAGAAGTTGATACCGGAGAAGATGCGCGCGTTGGACGAAAAACTTAATAAGATGATGGACTAGGAGAACTTATGACCGATTGGGATAAGGCGGCAGACGAGGCTATGGAAAAAACGGACGCGCAACTGGCGGCCGGGCTGGTTAAACTTATGGGGCTGGATATAGACGCGCTTTTCCCGGTCAAGGCCGACGCGGAAAAGGTGGAAGCCTACATAGAGAAGATAAAGCGGGAGACCGTACATAACGAACGCCTGGCGGCCGTAAAGGCCGTGGGGGTTATATTGGGTGAAGATCTGGCGAAAGTGGTTAAGGCGGCCATATTTACCCTGCTGCTGGCCTTTATATGCGTTCCGGCTTATGCGCAGGAAGCGGAACAGAAGCCGATGCTGGATTTTAGCGCGTTTTTCAGGAACGCCAGGCTGGGATATTCGGTGAATCAGCACATGGAGCGCAATACCGTGCTTTACGCGCCGTTCAAGAGATATTCCCCGGTAAATGACGTGGAGCTTTTGAACTGCAATATCGGCTACGATATGGCCGAGAAGCACCCAATAATAATGCTGGGTGTACGGCTGGATAACGCCGATAAATTACTCTGGAATTCTGACTGGAGTAAGAAGCATATAACGTCGGCCACGATACCGACTATCGAATTCGGGCCGTATGCGTCCGCCTGGCCGCGGAAGATAGCGGCCGGGAAAGTGGCGGTTGATTTCTGGTACGGAGTGATCGGCGCCATAGGATTTTAATATGGAAAACTTCCTGAAAACTAAAGGGCTGCGCAAGGTATGGATGGGTATGTACTTTGCCGGGCTGAATCTGCTGGCGCTTAAATGGGGCGTGCTGCCGGCCGACGACTATAAAGTGGTAACACTGGTGCTTATAGCCGGATTTTTCGGGGGGAATGTGATGGAGAACCGGCCGGTTATAAAGGCCGAGGATAAGGAGAAAAAAGCATGAAAGCAGATCTGGCAACCGCCGCGGCTATGCGGCTGGGAATGGGCGGACGATTTAAGAAGATGCAGGGCGCGATAGAGCGCGAGAACCCGGAGATGGCCCCGGAGCGCGCGGCAGCGATAACGGCCGCTGCCGGCCGGAAGAAGTACGGGAAGCAGAGATTTCAGGATATGGCCGCTACCGGACTGCGCCGGCATTTCAGACAGGAAAAAGGAAAGGGAGCAAATAAGTGAAAGCACCTGTAATGCGGCCAGGTGAGCGCAGGAGACTGATGCTCGGGCCGTGGGACGCTGGTATAGACGAGAAGACCGAGGCGGGGCAAATGGCTAATAACCAGTTGCGCGCAGCGGTCAACGTGCTTTTGGATGAAGTGCCCGGAAAGGTTGTGAAGTGCTTTGGGAATAAAGAGATAGGGGTCCTACCCAGCGGTTTACCTCCAAAATACGGATATAATTTTAAGAAAAGCGACGGCAGCTCGGTATTCCTGCTGGCCGACGGGACCAACCTGTATTATACGTCGGACCTGGTTACGCTTACACTGCTGCGCGACGACCTGGACCCGGAGGGATATTTACAGTTTGAGACGGCAGAAGATAAGTGCTGGATATTCAACGGGGAAGACGACGTATTCTGGTTTGACGGGCTTAACATGGTGGTGCTGGATTCTACGCACGTGGCGTCCGGGACCACCGACGCGGGGACCGACCAGACACATATAGTGGATTCCGAGCGGACGGAGGCAGCGTCGGATTTCTGGAAACATTACGTTGTGGTTATAACGTCGGGAACATACGCCGGGATGGCCGGCCGCGTAACGGCGTTCGATCCGGCGCTGGATAAGCTGACGATATCCGGATTTACGGCCAACCCAGGATCCGGGGTAACGTACCAGATAGGGGTTGCGATACCAAAAGGACGCGCCGCCAGATTTATAAACGGGACAATGTTTGTGGGCGGGCTTACAGAGAATCGCAGCGCTATGCGATTTAACCGGCTGGACGACCCGGATACCGGGTATCAGATGGAGATTGACAACCCGCGCGCCTGGCCCGCTATTTATCAACTGGCGGTTACGCAGGACGACGGGGACCAGATATGGAGCTTTTCACCGGTGTACCGCAGCCGCATACTGGTGAGCAAGGGGACTGCGATATACCGGATAGAGCCAGACGTTACTTTCAAATTTGTGCCGATACAGGTTACGCGCGAGGTTGGGTGCCGGTATCCGGATAGCTGGGCGGTTAAGAACGATCTGCTGCATTTTGTGGGGAATGAGCGCAGCGGATTGCTGGATCTGTACGTTACAGATATGGTTTCGGTGAAGCCGCTGCATAAAGACGGGCGGTTGCTGCCGTCGTTTGCGGAGATGCAGCGCGCGGATCCGGTTTATAAATATATCGCACGTGCCAGCGCGGCGCAGTTTGAAACCGGCGAGTACGGAAAGAGCTGCAAGGTAAGCGGGGGCAAGATAGAAGCGCGGACCATAAACACGAACGAGGACTGGCAGGATATAAAAGACACGCTTTCCAGCGTTGACCAGAGCCACGATAAGCTGGCGCTGGATATGATACCCGCCTGGGAAGTGAATTACAACCCTATGACCAAGACCGGTGGAGCCGGGGATCCTAACGATCTGCCGGCAGCCGCGGATCCGGCCTGGACACTGGTAACTTCCGGGCCAGTAGGGCAAGTTGTGCAAGATTACGGGCTTTATTTATATTCCAGCACAGTGTCCGGCGGAATAGGGTATGACCGCTATAATGTGCTGGACGCGGCCAAGAACACGTTTGCCAGTATACGGTTTATGCTGGGGACATTGTACACCGCCGGATCCGGATATCCGAGCATGACCATAAGCATTGGTAACGGATCAAAGCGTATTCAGTTTTGCGCCACGTTCAATAGTTTTTTTGGGAATCAGCTATGGAAAAACGATTTATCGCACGGGCCTATGGCAGTTTCGTGCCCGGCCTGGTATACGGATCTGCACACGTTAAGCGTGCTGCTGGATAAAAACGGGAATTATAAACTCTGGCTGGACGGGACGCTTATTGACAGCGGAGCCGGGGTTTCTAACGGCACCAACCGGGTGCACTTCGGGCTTGATCTGATGGAGACCAATAACGGAGGCAGCGACGCTTTTGTTGAGAAAATGAGTTATGATTCTGACTTTGCGTATGACTGTACCACCGTGCCGGCCAGTATACCTACTACCGGAACGGCCGTAGTGAAGTACGATTTTAAGCTGGAGCCGGCCGCATACGGAAAATTATGGGCCGGAATTGACGCGAACGGAGGAAGTGTTACTATAGAGACTGCCAGCAGTGCGGACGGGGTAACGTATTCCGCTTACGCAGCGCTGACCAACGGGCAAGAGCCGGGCGTTGATAACGCTACACCTGTTAAGCAGCACCTGAAAGTTAAATTTACGCTAACGCGCGATAACCCGAGCCGCGGGCCCGTGGTGAACGATATAACCATAGGGTTTTTATGGCACATGCTGACCGCTATTGTGGGGCCGAATATAACCGCCTGGCGGAAATGGCTGGAAGAAGCCACAGTGCCGAGCGGGACCACTATACTGCGCAAGATCCGACTGGCTACTACGCTGACAACCCCGGCAGAGGGGGATTTTGGAGCGTGGCAGACGATAACCGATAATCAGAACGTGGGAACGATATTATCCGACGTGATACCGGAGACCGGCGTGCCGGCCGGGGAGGGGCGCTGGGTGGACGTGATGGTGCAGGGGAAGATAACGACGCAAGTTGTGGACGGGGTTACGCTGCCGCTGTCCCCGTCGCTGGATAACTTCCTGATAAACTGGCAAGAGGGTAAGAACACCAGGTTGACGGTTACGGCACTGATCTATAAGAAGCGGCTTTATATTACCGGTATATCGGCCAACGCGACTTACAACGACAGGTTGCTGGTGCTTGATTCGCGTAATTCCTGGACGAAGATGATAGGGCTTAATTTCTACAGGATGATAGCGTTTAACGGGAATATATACGGACTTTCGAGCGCGGACGATAAGATATACCAGCAGGAAGTAGAGGGGCAATTTACTAACGGCACAACTCCGATAGAGGCTTATATTGACGTGGGTGAGATAGACTTTGGAATGGTTGTGGCGGAAGTGCAGTGCGTGGAGCTGGAGGTTTCGGAAGCGCAGACGATACAGATTTATTTATCAAGGGACGGGGTAACGTGGACGCTTAAGGGAACGGCAGTATTTACGGCCGCCGGCGCGAAGAAGATATACGTGCCGGCCGGCTGGATGGGGCGCAAACACTGGATACGCGCCAAGAGCTCGCTCGGGGAAGCTATGGGGATAATTAACCTGAACATACAGGTGCAGGCCCGCGCAGAGGTGCGGATATGAGCGAGCGTTTATTTAAGACTTACGGCCTGCCTGGAGAATCGGAGAACCGGGTACAACGCGAGATAGAGGGGATAGTTAAAAGCAAGGCAGACGCGAATTTGGCGCGGTATTACACTATGCCAAAAGCGAACACGCTACCGCAGGGGCAGCCGGTACTGGTTAAAGTTGGAACGGACTGGACTATTTGTGTTAGAATAGAGGACACGATCTGGAAATTCACGGGCGCGGCAGTTTAAGGAGGCAGCATGGAAGCATCTACATTTAATCCCACTTATCAAACGCTTTACGATGCCGGGGTCCAGAGGATCAGAAAGCAGACTGCGCGACAGCGCGCACTGGCTACCAATGCAGCCGCTTCACGCGGAGTGAATACATCGGGCGTGTCCGAACTGCCGCTGGACGCTATAAACGCTGCCGCGGTAGATTCGGAAGCCAACCTGGCGGCAGACGTAGCCGGCCAGCAGGAGCAGGAAAGGCTGATGGATAAAAGATTTGACCAGCAAAAAGAGCTGACTGCATTATCAGGAAGCCTGGCCGAAGCTGCGCAGGATAGATTATATAGCCGAGAACGCAGAAACAACAAGGCCGCGCTTCTCTCTAATTTAATAGGAGCTGGCCTGGGCGCCGGCGCAACCTATATGGCGCTTAAGAGGTAAAAACTTATGGCTAAAAGTTTCAGACAGCAGTTGGACGATATAAAGCGGTATGGGAAAGTACAGCCCGAGGCGGAGATACCTGGCCGAACGGTTGATTTTGCGTCCGCCGCTGAAAGCCGAATAGATCCTACGCTTACAGGAACGTCCACGTTTAAGCGTACTCCGGCAATGCCTAAAACAATGCCGGGATTTGAAGATAAACCGGACACTGGCGGCCGGGACGCTAGGAATTTATTGACTGGAGCAGCTTACGGTATACAGGCAAACGTGGGGAGAGTGCCGGCCGGGCAAGAATGGGTTGCCGGTTTGGCGAAAGGCATAACCGGAGCCGGCCTTGCGGCCGCTGCGCAACAGAGAATGGAAGCCGCGGCTGGAAAAGGAGAAGCAGATTTTGCCAGCCGGGTTGCGCTACTTAAATTAAAAGATTCGCTGGCACCTACCTCCGATGAAAAGCTGGCGGAGTACGAGGGGAAGCTGGCCGCCAGGCAGCCTTACCTGGAGCAGAGCATAGAGGCGCGCAGGAAAGCCGACATGCAGCGCGTGCGCGATACCAAGGCGCTTGAAAAGGCGAGCGGGTGGAACGATAAAGACCTTATGCGCATGAGGTTGGATCTGACCGATAAATTCAACCAGATGCACCCGAACGCCAGCGACGAGGAACGGCGCGTGGCAGTGGAAAAGCAGTATAACGATATTCTGTCCGGGATCAATAAGTATACCCCGATATCGTTTGACGAAAATGCCTAAACAATACAACAAGACGGAACTGGCCGAGATCGTCCGGAGCAGCAACCCGCAGTACGCGGGGCTTTCGGACGATTCGGTTTTGAATATAGCCATGCACTTACAGCCGGAACTTAAAGGCCGGCTGATACCGGAGCCCGCGCCGGCACCGCAGCCCGGGGTATGGGCTAATATGAAAGACTTGGCCGAGGCCGCTATGAAGCGCGTAGGCAGCCAGGTAGGGGCCGTGGGGAACGCTTTAGAGAAGCCGGTAAGTAAGATACGGGAAGCGATCACGGCTCCTAAAGCTCCGGCGGTACCGTTACTGCCAGAGGAAGTAGTGCGGCCGCGGCGCAGGATGGTGGAAGCCAGCCTGGTGCCAGGACCTGACGCCGAGATATCCAATCCGGATTTTGAGATAGGCAACCGCAGCACAACCATAGCCGGGCTGCCGGCCGCCGCGAAGATGAAGCCCATGACCGCGGCCGATGTGGCGCTGGCGCAGAATAAACTACAGGTTGAGAAGATAACCGGCATACCGGCCGAGAAAGTGAACCGCGACACTATGAGAGCGGTTGCGCGGGAGAGCGGAGCCGGCACGCAGCCGACGTTAAGCGAACTTGGAAAGGCCGGCATTAACGTGGGTATGGTTTACGGGCTGGGATCCGCGCTGGGGACGGCCGCTATAGCCGGCCGCCTGGCGCCGGTGCTGGCCGAAACCGGGCTTAACCTGGGGATATACACGGCGCTGGATAAAATGGTGCCGGTTGATAAATTTATACCAGAGGACGCGAGCGACACGACCAAGACCGCTATTGAGATGGCGGACTTTTTAATTAAAGGCGTGTTCGCGGGTGTGGGCGCTAAAGGCGCGGTGCTGGCCGGCAGATACGCGAAAGCCAAAATGAAGTTAAGCGGCGTTGCTGATAAGCTGGGGCCGGAAAAGACCGCCGCTATTATAAGCAGCGCGGTAGAGAACAATATAAAAGCGGAGACCGGCGAGACGTTGCCGCCAAAAGTTGAGACGTTGGCACCGAAGTTTGATACGGGTAAGCGCCCTGGTGAAACGAAACCTGGAACAAGCGAGACGCTTGTGCAGGACCGGCTTTTCAGCCGCAGGCCGGAGCAGCCGGCCGGTGCCGGTAAACCCGTAGGTGAAAATATTGAGGTAACGATAGAGACGCCCAAGAAGATACTTGGGATGGATACCGGATTTACGCTGCGCCGGGTTGTGGATGGGAAGCAGGAAGCCTCCGGATTTAACAGCCTGCCGGAAGTGTACGATTTTGCGAACAAGTACGGGTATAAGATCAAGGGCGGAGCCGGGGAGCAGACAGGATCCGCCGCGCCCTCCGGCGCGCAGGGGCTTTCGGCTTTGGCCTGGAAGACGCCGCTGCCTACCGAAAAAGTGGGAGATGCGAACGGGATATATAAAAACGATATCATACGCTTTGCGGAGACCGCGTTTAATGTGCCGATACGCGGGAAAGCTACGTACCGGATGGGTAAGTACGCGGGTTTCTTTTTTCCGAAAAACAGGATCATACGGATGAAGACGTGGGGCGAGTTGGAGCCTATGACGCACGAGGTTGCGCACGCCATTGACCAGAGTGTTATTAAGGGGCAGTGGGCCAGGAATTTCAGCAAGCCGGCCGTGGCTGAATTGCAAGCGCTGGACTATAACCCGAAATTGCGCCGGGCAAATGAGGGGTTTGCGGAATGGTTCAGGTACGCTATGACCTCGGAGGAAGCGGCCAAGAAAGCGCCGATATTCACCCGAGAGTGGGAACTTAAGATGGCGGACCAGCCCAAACTGAATACTGATATAGGACTGCTGCGCGATAAATTCCAGGAGTGGAAGAACAGCGGCGCGCCAGAAAGAATGAAACGGCAAATGGACATGCGCGGAGAAACTTTGCGTAAAAATACATTTTTTGAAAAAGCAAAGGCAACCTCCAATAAGTTTTATGACGAGTGGATTGACGAATTTGGGCCGCTGGAGCGGATAGAAAAAGAGGCCGGGATAGACTTTAACACATTCCATAAAGTTACTCCATTTCAAATGGCTACCTTTGCAAAAGGAAAAGCAGCGTCAATAGCGCGGACTTTTGTTGAAGAAGCTGCTATTGACGAGACCGGAAACCGAATAGGAAAATCGCTTAAAGAGATAATAGATCCGATTGTGCCTATGGGTAAATATGGATTTGTAGATCAAGAAAAGTTTAAAGACTTCCTGATCTATGGAGTGGCAAAACGAGGGTTGAATTTAATTAAGCGCGGGATCGAGCCCGGATTTGATAAATCAGATATGCTGGCCGTGGTGGATAAATTTAAAAATCCGAAGTGGGACCTGGCACTGGACGAGATAACGCAGTGGAGCCGTAACCTTAACGGATGGCTAGTGCGCGCCGGGCGGTATTCTCCGGAAGAAATGGCCGCGATTGAAGCGGTGGACCCGGTGTACCTTAAATTCGCACGCGCTATAAGCCCGCAGGAGATGCGGGTTATGTCGGGATCAGGCGGTGCAGGCCCGCTGGGGGTGCAATCGCCTATTAAGGGTATGCGTGGCAGCGGCAGGGCTATTATAAACCCGCTGGAGAGCATGATAAACAGCGCCGCCACTACCATACTGGCCGCGCAGAAGACGCGCATAGCGCGGTATATGGCGGAGTTTGCACAAATGTTCCCTGATACTTATGGTAGACATGTTACAGGTCCAATACCAGCGCCACAAAAAGCGGTTAAATTCAGCGCAGAAAAACTAAAAGACTTTTTACGCAGTGAAAATGTTGATATAAGCGATCTAGATTTCGAGAAGATGGTTACTATATTTCAAGTTGATACGCGCGGACGCGGGAATATTGTGCCGATAGTGGACGCCGCCGGCAAGCGGCATTTCTACGAGGTACACCCGGATCTGTATACTGCGCTTAATTCGGTGGATCCTATTAACCTGGACAGCATACTGGCGGTACTGGCACCGTTCGCCAGGCTGGCGCGCGCCGGCGCCGTGGGGCTTAAGGCCAGTTTCGGGCTTATAACCAACCCGACCCGCGATACGCAGACGTTTGCAATGTTAAGCCAGGTGCATAAGAATCCGCTAAACGCGATAGTGGCGGAACTGGCCGGGGTAAAAGCGGACGTGTTGAATAAAGAGGGGACGCCAGCATGGAAGTACGGGGCTACCGGCGGGAAGATGGCGGGGTTTTACGGATCCGCAATGGACAGAACCGGCGGACAAAAGGTTTACGAGGAAATGCTGCTTTCGTCTGGTAAATTCGGGAGTAAAGCGTTTTTGGTTGCGAAGCACCCGCTGGACGCGGCTATGCGGCTTTTTAACGTGATGGAGATGGGGCCGCGCGTGGCCGAACTGACCGGTATGCTTAAGAAGATAGATCTGGAGCACCCGGACTGGAGCGCCGAAAAGAAATGGGTAACGGCGTTTAACGCGGCGCAGGACGTAACGGTGAACTTTACGCGCAGCGGGCGACGTGGAAAGAAGCTCAACCAGGTAACGGCGTTTTTTAACGCGAACATACAGGGCCCGCAGAAAGTGTACCGCGCCTATAAGGCCAACCCGGCTATGTTCACGGCGCAGGGGCTTACGTATTTGACGCTGCCGGCTATGGCGTTGTGGTATAAGAATAAAGACAAGGACTGGTATAAGAATCTGCCGTATTCATATCGGCTTAAGAACCTTTGGGTTGAAACCGACGACGCTATAATAAGGATACCTACATCGTTTGAGCTTGGCACGCTATTCCAGGCGCTGCCTATAGCCGTGGCTGACTATCACCACCGTCAGGATCCGGAAGTGTTTAAGGGGTTGCGGGATCTCGGTATATCGCAGTTCCCCAGCATGATGCCATCTATGATAGGGCCGGTGTGGGACGTGGCGCGCGATCAGGATTACCTGGGCCGGCCGATTGAGGGGTTATCGCTTAAGCGGCTGCCGGTTGAGGAACGTGTTAAGGAATACACGACGGGCACGGCCAAGGTTGCGGCGCAGGGCTTGAACGCTTTTGGCGTGGGGCTTTCACCGGTGCAGATTGATTATCTGCTGAATTCATATACCGGCGGCGTGATGCGGGATTATGCGTTTATGAAGAACGGGATCAACGAGCCGGCCGATATGCCGATAGTTGGGGTGCTGGCGGCGCGCACGCCGCAGAAGCCGGCGCGGCAACTGGAGAAGTTTTTTGCTGACTTCAAAAAGTTAAGCCAACGCCAGGCCGCTGGCAATATAAGCGACAGAGATAAGGGCCGGCTGGTGGAGCTGCGCGCGGTGTACAATTACGGGATCAAGCAGCTTTACGATCAGATTGACAAGGCGCAGGAGAAGCACGACGCAAAGCGCGTAAATAAGTTGTACTCCGACGTGAGAGTGCAACTTGAAAAGGCCGGATACCAATAGGCCCTTGACAGCGCCGCTGACTTTCTGTATACTTTTATAGACTTACAGTATGCCGAGTTCGAGCGGCGTTTTTTATTTTAACCCGAAACCTTGCGCGGAACTCGAACACCGTGTAGGGGAGTAGGGTTTAATTTTTGGGAGGGACCGTAATGCGAAAGATTAAGCATATATTTGCGGTGGGACCAGGCCGCCGGTTAATAAGGGTTCCGGTTGTGCAACACTATCCTGACGACAAATACCCGACGCGGAGCGAAATGCTGGGGGCTATGATAGCCAGCAGAACGCCGGCGCAGATTTGGAGTATGGCGTATAATTCTGCCGTTAAACGTAGTCCGCTGATGTTGCCGTCGGATACCTCTAAATGGGCCGAGCAGCAAGCTGATAAGTTGGAAGCGGAGATAGACGACCTTATAGCGAGCAAGGAGGGGTGATGGTGAACTTAATAACTGATTGGTGGAGCATAGCGCCGTTATGGGGAAAGAGCCTACTATTGGCCTTTGTGTGCGCCGTAGTGGCGGTTACGCTGATGATGGTAAACGACGCACGTAATACCCCTATTGATCCGGATGATGAATTAACAGAAGAAGAAAAAGCCCAACGTAAACGGCTGGAATATGCGCTTGACTGCGCCCGCAGAGCCAGTAAAATGGTAAACGATATGTGGACGGAGGAATTTGTTCCGCCGCCTAGTATTAATGAGATAAACCGGGAAATTATGGAGGATCGTAAAAAACAGAACGCTTTACCAGACATGCAGGCTACCAAATTAACCGGATTAAGTGCGGCCCTGACAACCGGCAGAACTTCCCAAAAAGAAGATTTAGAAGATCTCGCGCATAGAAAAGGGAAACACATTATCTACCAGGTTTTCACAATCGGTTGCGCAGAGTATAGGATATTTCATTTGCCAGAGGGGTTAGCTATGTACCTAAAAGGACTGGAGGACGAACGATGAAATGCCCTAACTGCACCGCGAGAGTGAGGATGCCGGCGGTTACAGTGCCGAATGATAACCGCTGCCGGCCGCAACCTCCAGAGCCGGAGCTTGTGCCGCGTATTGATAACCCAAAGGCGCTGGCGTGCCCGATATGCGATTTTTGGGGGCACGAGCTTTATTGGGCCACGATCAAAGAACAGCCGGCGGAACCTTTTGTGCCAAAGACGCACTGGCTTAAGACGGAGCCGCGGTATTACTACTCGCACATGCGCGGGGATAAGCCGTTTGAGGTCCGGAAGAACGACAGGAATTATAAGGTTGGGGATCTGGTTGTGCTGGAAATGTACAGCATTTCACGAGGCTACCACGGGAAGAACATGTCGAAAGAGATCACGTATATTACCGATTATCCCGACGGGTTAAAGCCCGGGTACGTGGTGCTGGGGTTGAAACCGATATGAACGAAGCAGATCTGGAACTGATACTGGCGCAGTATTCCTACCGCTCCGGACACGCCATGACCACCACGGAGATATTGGCAGCAAAGCAGAAAGCCGTAAAAGAGATAATAGCGTTATTTCCCGGGTGTAAAGTGTGCGGGGTTAATTGCCCGAAGTGTTACTGCAAGCCTTGCTATGATATCTACCCGGAACCGGCAGCCGGTGAGAGCAAGACAGTAATGTGTGTTGACGGGCTGGATGGTATTCATAAGTACGACGGTGAGAAAAAAAATGAACCTAAATAAAGGGCAGTTTTGGGATACTACCGAGAACGCATTTAGAGGGTGCTGCCGCGTTAGCGTCGGGTGCGAGCACTGCTGGGCGGAACGGTTTGCCTGGCGGCACGCGCACAACGACAAGATAAAGCACCTGTACACAGGGGTAATTGATAAGAAAGGGTGGACCGGGCATATAAACTACAACCCGGACTGGTGGGTGCGGTTGTCCCGTGTGAAAACGCCGCAAAAAGTATTATTTAACTGCATGGGGGATTTATTTGCCGGTCCGAAAGTTTCCGGCGCTACGGATCCAGAGACATTGCTTAATATGCCTATTGTAACAGAACACCATGCGCGTATAGTGCAATGTTTGGAGCAGATCCGTTCCCTGCACTGGCACCTTTTTATTGTGCCTACAAAGCGCCCGCCATTTACGCCGTTATTTTTTGATGCAGATAGGCCTATTAAGAATCTTATACTGCTGGCAAGCGTGGAAGACCAGGCAGCAGCGGATGAACGGTTGCCGTTAATATCCAAGTGCCGGCCTTACGTGGGGGCCGTAGGCGCGATTTGTGAACCGCTGCTGGCGCATATAGAGATATCGCACCACCTGCCCGGGCTGGATTGGGTGCTGGTGGGTGGGGAGACGGGGCACGGAGCGCGGTTTATGCACCCATTTGCGGCCGGCAAGATACTGAAAGACTGCCGCGCGGCTGGGGTGCCTTTCTTTTTTAAGCAATGGGGGAGGGCCAACCGTGCGCTCTCCAGCAGCGGCCGCGTTATAGCCGGGGAGATACACAATGCCGGGCCTAATATATGGGCCGAGTGGGGGAAAGGGCTATGATAATAGTGCGACATTCCACCGACGGAGCGTTTTATTTAGACGTTAAAGTAACTGCTGATAAGATGCTGGAAGAACTTAAAAAGGAAAGACCCTGTAAAACATGCTCGCATAATAAGGTGCGGGTGCACTGCCAAGGGTGTTGTTTTAATCTCGCACTGGAGAACAACTATGAACGTAAACCTTAACCCGATAGCCCAGGCGGAGGAAGATCTTAAACGGATACTGGCAACGGTGCCAAAAGACAACCTGGGGCCCGCGCTGATGGACCTGGTGTATAAGACGGTTGAGCGCGAGCGGTTGATGATGGACGCGCACGAGCAATGCGGGGCTGATAATCCGGAGGGTAAGGCGGCGCTTTGTAAGTGCCACTGCCACCAGGGGCATTACCGGCATTACTGGCAGCCGATTATAAAGACGCCTACGCAGAATTCGGACGGGACGTTTTATCTGATGGACCGGTGCAAATACTGCCCGGATATACGGTTTAAGTTGATACAGCACGGCTGGGTGAAAGAGAAAAGTAGGATAGTGGCGCAGGAATTCCTGATACGCGGGGAATACCGGGTGCTGACGCGCGAGGAATTTTATGAGCGCGAGCCGCGCCAGGTGGATCCACAACTTAAGCGGGAGGTTGGGCTATGAAAGAGGAATTTAAGGGCTTTGATTTCAGGCAGAATACGCTGGATACTATTGACCAGGCCAACGAGATAATTGACGAGTACCAGGCGCAGGGGTTTAAGCTGACACTACGCCAGCTTTATTATCAGTTTGTGAGCCGGGCGATAATAGAGAACAGCGAGCGCAGCTATAAGAACCTGGGATATATCATAAACGACGGCCGGCTGGCCGGCATGATAGATTGGGACGCTATTGAGGACAGATCACGGAACCTTAAGGGAAACCAACACTGGCGCAACCCGGCCGAGATAGCCAGGAGCTGCGTACATTCGTATTACCTTTCGCGCTGGAGCAACCAGCCGTATAAGCTGGAGGTATGGGTTGAGAAAGAAGCGCTGGCGGGTGTGGCAGAGGCAGCGTGCGGGCCTTTGGATATAGATTATTTCTGCTGCAAGGGGTACACCAGCCAGAGCGAGATGTACAGCGCCGGTAAGCGCCTGGCGCATTACGCCAGGAAACAGAAGATAGTGATAATACACCTGGGGGACCATGACCCGAGCGGTATTGATATGAGCCGCGATATACACGAGCGGATTGAGATGTTTGCCGGCCGGCGGATAGAGTTTAAGCGCATAGCGTTAAATATGGACCAGATAGAGCAGTACAACCCGCCGCCCAACCCGGCCAAGATCACGGATTCACGTTTTGCGTATTACCGGAAAAAGTACGGTTCAGAATCGTGGGAGCTGGACGCGCTGGAGCCTAAGACGCTGGTAAACCTTATCCGCGATACGGTGTACGAGTACCGGGATCCGGAACTGCTTAAGGTAATTGACGCCAAGGAACGCGAGGGAAAGAGCCTGCTTTCCAAGATGGCGAATGAGCTTGAAAGTTATGACTAAACGCATAGGGGACCAGGTTATAATTACCGACGAGCCGATGAAGCCTTGTAAGCTATGCGGCATAATGGCGGAGTTGCGGCCGTATGGCCCGGCCGGCGAGGAAGTGTGCATTGACTGCGCGAAAAAGGACCCGGCCGCCATGCGCCGCGGCGTCCGGAAGATGCTGCTGGGGGAGGGACACGCATGAAAGGTGTGATTTTAATGGAAGAATCACAAGAAATATGCAAGGCATTTCGTGCCAAAGGACACGAGTTTTATTCATGCGATATTAAAAAAGCGGGGGGGGGGCATCCTGAATGGCACATTCAGAGAGACGCCAGAGAAGTTATAAAAGAATATTGGGATATTGGGATATGCCACCCGGTATGCACCGATTTAACTGTAAGCGGGGCTTAGATGGTTTAAACAGAAAATAGCAGATGGAAGACAGCAGGCAGCAATTGAGTTTTTTATGATATTCGCAGACTGGAAATGCCCCAAGAAAGCTATAGAGAATCCTATCGGGATTATGAGCCGTATTTATCGCAAGCCGGATCAGATAATTCAGCCGTGGCAATTTGGACACGGTGAGACGAAAGCAACATGCCTTTGGTTATACGGATTACCATTGCTTAAGCCTACAAATATTGTGGCTGGGAGAGAAGCCCGCATACACCGTATGCCACCTGGTCCAAAGCGTTCAGAATTAAGGAGTAAAACTTATCCGGGGATAGCAAAAGCAATGGCGGACCAGTGGGGATAAAAATATGAAGATAATATTTGATGCACAGGATGGATGGGCTCCGATGAATTGTACGGAGTGCCGGTTTCAGGCCCGGTGCGCTACGTTTGAGATCCGGCATAATACTGCACAGGAAGATAGGCAGTGTCCACTATCCGGAGCGGAGCCAGCCAAGGAAGTTACCGAGGGCCGGCTTTTTGTGGATTACACCACGCACCAGCAGTTAAAAATATACGCGGTGCCGATAGTTAAAGAAGAAAACAAAAATGACAGCAACCGATGAAGAACGGGCCATGTTTATGCAACTGGTGAAACTGATAAAAGCCAAGTCGCGCGAGCGGCGGAGGCTGGAATTGAAAAGCCGGATAAGCCAACTGACTGCGGAAGAACTGACAGAGTATATGGGGTTGGTTAAGCTGGCGAAAATGCAAGGAGAGAGTTGATGAAATACCCTGCCGAAGTGGTGGAAGCGGCCGTAGTTATTGCCCGGTATCTGTACCCTGATACCAGCACGGATTTATTCGCCAACCTGGGAGACGGGATAAAGCTGCCGCTGGATCTATCGCAAGCGGCTATTGTGCAGCGGGCCCGGCCGCAGGCGGAGGATCTAAAGCAGCTTTGGAATAAGATGAAGCACCCGAATCTGCCAACATGCCGGGCGCTGACAAACGCCAGGCGCAGTAAGTGCAACACCAGGCTGAAAGAATATCCGGACCTTAAGGTGTGGGAAAAATTCATGCAGTTTATAAATACGTCCGGGTGGATGTGCGGGGAAAAGGCGAGTGGATCACATGCCGGCTGGTGTGCGACGTTTGACTTTTTCATAAAGCCACATTCGATAGTGCGGTTTATGGAGGGTAGTTACTCCGGCAGCCGAAACCAGCAGCAGACTTCCGACGATCCGAGGGAACGATTCTCTGACAATATTGACAGGCGGAACGCATTTTTAGAAGACGAGGTATTTTAATGGACGATATAACATCACCACCGAATGATCCGAGCATAGAGCAGGCCGTGATAGGGGCCATGCTGGTTGACGCTAAAGAAGCGAAACGAGCGTTGCAGTTAATGGATGATAAGTGGTTTTACAATGAGAAGAACCGGAAACTGTACGGCCTTATTAAAGAGAAGATGGCCGAGAAAGTGGACGTGGATATTGTGTTGATGGCGTCCTGGCTTACGCAACGCGGGATACTGGCCGATATTGGCGGGACTGCCTATATGTCGGACTGTATGGAAAAAGTTTGCACGTCGGCGCATACGCTGGCCTATATAAACCAACTGCGTGCGCTTTACTATGACCGGCAGATAAATGCGGCTGCCGCTGCGCTGGTAAAAGATCCCACGTTCAGCAATACGGAAGTTATACGCAACCTATGCCACGAACGCGAGACCGCTAATTCAACCGGGGCGGTTGATATGCGGCAGAGTGTGGACACGTTGATGGGGCTTACAGAGCCGCTTAAAAAAGGCTTATACGAAGTGTTTGATATGGAGCAGCTCGATAAATACCACAACGGCATGAGCTGCGGGAATATACTGACCATAGCGGCCCGGCCGGGAGTCGGCAAGACGGTGCTGGCTACGCAGATAGTGATGAATTTTGCCAAGAAGTATAACGAGACAGCGCTTTATTTTTCCACCGAGATGACCCACGAGGAAACGATGATGCGTATGCTGGCGCCGGAAAGTAAAGTGCCTGGCTGGAAGTGGAAAAAGAGGTATTTTAACCAGCAGGAAGACATACCGGCGATATCAAACGCGATTCAGGGGATGGTAAAGCTGCCGATTTTTATGATTGATAAACCCAGCCCGACGCTGGCTGATATACAGGCCGGGGTGCTGGCTACAAAGTGTAAGTTGATGGTATTGGACTACATACAGCGCACCAACCTGGAAGCGCAGGAGCGAGAGGGCGCGCCGCAAGCGCTGGGGCGCATGATGATGGGGATTAAGAATCTGGCCCGGGAGTTGAATATAGTGGTTGTGGTGCTGGCGCAGATGAACCGCGACGCTGATAAGTTGACTTCGCGGCAGCGGCCGCAGTTGGCTGATATTAAGGGATCCGGAGAGATCGAGCAGGAAAGCGATTGCATTATGCTGGTTTGGAAGCATAATAAAAAGGACCCGGATACCAAAAAGGGGATAGTGCCCGAAAATATAAACACGATACACCCGGTTGAAGCCATTGTGGCGAAGAACAGGCACGGGCAATCCGACGTTTCGGTGCAGCTTGTGTTCGACGAGAAGTTGATACAGGTGCGCGAGTGGAACGAAAAAGAGGAAGAATACTGCCGGGAACTGGCTATGAGAGCGCAGAACGCACGCCAGCAAAAGGAAAAAGAAAATGGAACCGATAAAAAGTCTCATTACCCTGAAACCCCGTTTGACGCAGGAAGTTTGTCAGGCGGAGGGTATACCGACGATCCTGAATGACGCGCTGCTGGAATATATAGGCGCGTGCACGGCCCGCGGTGCCGCCAGCGAGAACACCAAGGCCGCTTACCAGGCCGGGATACTGGTACTATTGAGCTGGTGCCGGGAGCGCGGCCATGACGTGCGCACTATGGCGCGCGGCCAGGTGGAGCAGTGGCGGGGGGATATGATGCAGGCGGGTGCGTCCCCGGCTACCGTTATGCAGCGATTGGCGGCCGCCAGGACGCTTTTTAAGGCTATGCAGCGCGCCGGTGTGCGTCCGGACAACCCGGCCGAGTACGTTAAGAGCCCACGGCCGGAGGAAACGACCATTGAGCGGGTGATGCGGAAGATCGTATTGCCGGACCAGATGGCGGCGGTCCTGGCCGGGCTGGGTATAGACTACCGGGCGATCCGGGACCGGGCTTTGCTGATGGCTATGTATGTGCTGGGATTGCGCGTAAGTGAGGTTGTAGGGCTTGATTGGGAGCATTTGGAGGGGGAAACCCTTACATTCGTGGCAAAAGGCCGCCAGACGCGAAGCCTGACCGTGCCAAAGGGCTTAAAAGAGGCTTTTGACAGGCTGAAAGAAGCCGGGAAAGACGCTGGGGGGCCCATATTCCAGGTAAACGGTCAGCGGATAAGCGTGCGCGGGGTGCAGAAGATGGTTAAGGCGCGCATGTGCCGCGCCGGGCGGCCCGGGTTAAGCCCGCACGCTATGCGGCATAGTTGCGCCAGCTCGGCTGCCATTGCCGGCGCCAACCCATACGCGATACAGGATCAGATGGGGCACGCTTCACAGAGGACGACCAGTATTTATACGCGCGTTGCGGGACGATTCCATGACGCGCCCAGCATGGTTATAAGCAAGGCTATGGGGTTATGAACCAGATAATAAATACTGATTGTTTGCAAGGCTTGAAAAGTTTACCGGAAAAGTCCGTAAATTGCTGCGTAACCTCTCCGCCTTATTTTGGTCTCCGGGACTATGGAGTGATCGGACAGATAGGACTGGAGCAGACACCGCAAGATTATGTGAATAGGCTTGTGGAAGTATTCCGTGAAGTGCGCCGGGTTTTAAAAGATGATGGTACGGTATGGTTGAACCTGGGGGATTGTTTTAATGCGTACAACGCGAACAGAGGAACGAAAAGCAAATACGCTGGATCCCGGGATCTGTACGAGCCAACCTATCCGCTCGGGTTTGGATTGATGGTTAAAGACCTTAAACAGAAAGACCTTAAACAGAAAGACCTTATCGGTATTCCTTGGCGTGTGGCCTTTGCGTTACAAACAGACGGATGGTATCTGCGCTCGGAAATTATATGGGATAAAAACAATCCCATGCCTGAAAGTGTAAAGAACCGGCCCACAAAAAGCCATGAGCATATTTTCCTACTGGCAAAGAGTGTGTCGTATTACTACGACTGGAAAAGCATACGGGAGCCGTGCGTTGGAAAGAATAAACGCTCTGGCAATAATTCCAGGGTATTCGGTGCGGACCGCGGCCGACCCGGATCACGGTTGGGCGCGTCAGTACCGTGGGAGAATACGGATAATTTACGCAACAAAAGAGACGTTTGGCGTGTTTCTACGTCGTCATTTCGGAAAGCGCATTTTGCCACGTTTCCGCCGGACTTAATTCGCCCGTGTATTTTAGCCGGTTGTCCGGGGGGGGGATAGTATTAGACCCATTTATGGGTGCTGGAACGACTGCGTTGGTTGCTAAACAAGAGGGCCGACAGTACGTGGGGTTCGAGCTGAATAAAAAATACGTGGAGATGGCAGAAGAAAGACTATCAAGTTTTATATTTTAAGGGGCCATTAATAACCAAAAGCCCGGCTGGGAGTTACAACCCAGCCGGGCTTTGCATTTTACGCCTACTGCTTGTTTATTTTTTTGGATTCCTCCGGAGTGAGCCAGGCAGTCAGTTTGATATCAAGGTCGGCCTCCAAGGCCGCCACATGTTTACGCGCCATAGGCTGCTTGCCGATGACCGCGGCCGCCAGATACCACGCGCTCATGCGGTGCCTGGCGGCGATCTCCCGGTATGTTTTGCCGCGCTCGGCCATGTGGGCTTCGATGTAGGCCCGGCGCAGCCTGGGTAACTCCAGGGCCTGAAAATACGCACAGAATTCATGCCAGGCGCATTTATTTAAAGCGTGCATGGGTGCGCCCTCCCTGGCGTATAGGTCCGATTCGTTGTTATCGGTCTCTACGCCAGCCGCTTTCAGGTCAGTGTATATGCTCATTTTAGTATTCCTCCGCCAGCATTAAGGTTGCGCCGCCGGTTTCATTTATGCAGGCGTACAGTTTGGGAAGTCCGGCGGGAATGGGTAAAACAAGCGTGCGGCCCTCGTCCTCGGTGCGTTCCGTGGTTGTCTCGGGGCTGCCGATAACCATATCCGGAGTAGACCCGGGCCGGATCCGCGCCAGGGCTTGATTGGCCCATGTTTTAACGCCGCCGCCTTTTTCCGCCAGTTCCAGAAAAGCAGGAGTAGCCACAGAGCGCGGCACAGTGGTTTTAACTTCGGAGCGGGCGGCCTCCGCAGGCGCGCCCCATTCGGCCTGCTCATATCCCGCCAGCAGGCGGATATATTTATCGCGCAGGGTGTCGCAGAACGCCTTTGCCGCGCTTTTCTCCCAACCGTCATGCTCGCATGACTGGTACGCATAACACGCCGCAGCCTTTATGACTTGCACAGGCTCGAACCTATCCACGCGAAAGCCGGAACCGTGGCAATAGATGAATTTTTCATCATTCCGGCCTGGCATTTTCTCGGGTTTACCTACGCAGTCAGGATAGCGAGCCTCGATGCTTTTTATGTTTTCATCCCAAAGCATTTGCCCTAATGAGGTTAAGCCGTCTGCGTCGGAGCGGTCAAGGTCGAAGATAGTTTTTCCATCGTGCCAAAGATGGAATTTATCAGGCCCTGCCACCGCCGCAGATACTAAATATTTGATATGGTTTCGGTCCACAACATACGCGCTCATACTCCCTCCGGTTCATATACTGCGTCGTTCCTTGCCGACGTTGCTTAAATAGTATACGTCATTATTTGTAATTTGTCAAGTCCTTATTTTAACGACGAAGAAAATAAATAAATGTAGTTAATCAGATTATTCCTTTATGCTTTATCCCAACCGGAGGCCGGAGGTTCCGGAGGGGGAGACAGCCAAGACCGCGTAAGAGATTTTTTGAGGTTCAGAGGGTCTACGGATAATAAGTAAATCAACCTGTCAAAAGCTCGAACCCGGGGCAGCTCGCGCCGCTCGGCGGGTCTTATATGCTCCGGACCAGGTTGCGGCATGGCCGCCAACGGCGGGCCGCCCGGCCTGGTCCGGAGGGAGAGACAGCCAAGACCGCGCAAGAGATTTTTTGAGGTTCAGAAGGGTTTATCCCGATAATAAATAAAAAGGTTGTGTCAACTTTGTGCTGGTTTCGTGGCTTTGTCGGTGAGGGTGGACGGGCTGGGGAATTTTGGGGAGCGGAGGCAGAGGCGCGGCGGGGAAAACAAGGGCAGGGTTGAGGCTGGGGAAAGGATGGGCGGCCGGGGAATGGGTCGGAGGCCGAAGCCGGAGAGCGTGCGCGGCAGGCATCGTCGGCGGTTTGGCGCGGGGGATAATCTCCAAGGGGGTGTACGCATAAGGGATATTATACGTACTGGTTATGCACAGGTTATCAACACGTTGACAGCCTAACAGACCGGGGGGAGGGGGGGCCGAAAAACAAGCGCGGGGCCCCCAGCCGGGCCCCTTTTTTCATCAATGCCTTAAGAAGATCAGCCGCGCGGCAAAATTTTTTAGCAAAATTTCACGCGCCGCGGTGGATTGGCTGGCGCCGCCTCGCCCGGCTAGCCATTTCCATAGACGCATTGGAAGCCCCACGCTTAAGGATTTTCAAAACTCTTGCGCGGTCTTGGAGGCTTTCTTTCTGGACCCGCCGGGTTCGAACGCAGCGGTTTAGAGGTTGGGGAACCTGGTGTATGGTTGGATAAGCGCGCAGAAGCCGTAGGACGCGGGCCAGAGGCCCGGGGAAGCCCGGAAGCGGCCCGGGGGCTTGTTATAGGCATTATCCGGGGGCCGGATAAAGGTTGTCCGGGTGTTCGGACAAAAAAACGAGGTTTTGGATAAACAAGCGCAAAAGGTCTTGATTGGTTTTTTCCCCCTTACGGCTTTAATTATTCCATATCCCCCATAATCCTTTAATCTCCAAAAGCAATACCTCCAGAGCGCGCACGCGAGATAAAGATATATAAGAGTAATCGCCGCGCACCTGGCGGCCGGCGCGGTGCCTGGGGCGCGCAGAGATGGTCCCCATTGAG
>Ga0265297_10004143_pt1 | contig 24339 bp, 47 predicted proteins | sample Munlanlwell13791_FD_192502 | JGI IMG/M metagenome (GOLD analysis project Ga0265297, IMG submission 192502) | Leachate microbial communities from a municipal landfill in Southern Ontario, Canada - Leachate well 137-91 | ecosystem: Engineered > Solid waste > Landfill > Unclassified | place... | reverse complement strand
AGAACGGTACTCATAAACAGGAAAATATTTCTTGGAAACTTCAAATTCTTCTCCTGTTTCAAGTTCCCCATTATGGTGCCAGCTATTTCTAAAAAGAATTGATATCATTTTTCTAACAAACTAAAATTTTTGTTTAGTTCCATACATTTGCAATTGTAATCTTGGCAAACATCCAAACAGTTTGTCCTACATATACGGTCACTAAAAGAATTATGGGTCTTAAACCATTCTATTCTTTCTTTTCTCATATTTGGTCCAACTCTGCCTATTGCTTTTCCGCCTTCTCTTAAATTGATTACACAAGGGAAATGCCAGGCATCGTCTCCGTTACCAGCTACAACAGAATCATCTATAACCATATAGCAACGGTTACAACCCAATTCTGAAATTCCTCTTACATTTTTATATTTCTTAACATTGTTTATCCTGTATTTTAAAATAGGGTGTCTATCCAATATATCGTTGTCTATAATCTTAACGTGATCCAATAGTCTATTGTATTGGGCAGAAGAAATAAGTCTAATATCAGAAACCCCCAATTCATCTGCAAATTTTGTTATTTTTATAACTTCATCAATATTGGCTTCATTTAAAACAACACCAACAGTTACGTAAGTTAATTTTGATATCGTCCTAATGTTATTTGTTACCTTATTGAAGTAACCATCAACCCCTGCCATTTTATCAGCAAAGGATGAACAGCAAGCATCTAATGATATAGAAAAGTCATTTACTCCCAAGTCTATTAATTTTTTGTATACATCCGTATCAGCAGAACCATTACTAGAAATTGCAATGTGGGAAACATTGCCTTTTTTGCAGCGTTCTACCAATTCAAATAAGTGAGGATATAATGTTGGTTCTCCACCAGAAAACCTTACATTTTTTAGTCCATCATTAATCCAAATATCAAGAACCATTAAGGCTGTTTTTCTTGAAATTGTTCCGCACTTTTCGCTAAAATTCTTAAATCCCCTACAATAAGGACAAGAAAAATTGCAATTGCCTGTTAAAAGCATTTCGCATCTCTGCATTGGAGAATTATCGCTCAAGTTAATTGCACGTTTATCGTTAAGAGTATAAAATCCAATTTCTTCTAACTTCATTTTTTTCATCCTTTATTTTTTTGTTTCTTTAAAAGAAAGATAGCAATATAAATTATAAAGTCAAGAAGAAAATCAAGCCACTTCTGAAAAAACAGATAGGTAATTGTCAAGTGTTTTTTTGTAAGAAATAAATTCTTTTTGAAAAGGATCTTGTTTGACAAGTAAAGATTCTTGAAGAACATATATTTTTTCTATAAAACTATTTAATGACAAATAAATATCTTTTTCTTTTAATTCATAAACTGCTTGAAATTCTTTTTCATTATCAAATATTGGCACTCCATATTCTCCAACAATTTCTCCAACTCCACCTGAATTGGCATAGAGTACTGGCAATCCGCATCTAATCGCTTGACAAACTGTTTTTGGGGCAGCATCTTTAAAAGATAAATTTATAAAAGCATCTGAAACTCTTAATATGTCTGCAATATCTTTTCTGTTTTCGCAATATCCATTAGCCCATACATTTGAAGGTAATTTATGGCTACATTCCCCAATTAATTTAATATAAATGTCTATATCTTTTATATTTGAACATATTTTTGCAAACTTAATTAAATCATTAAATCTCTTTTCTTTTCTTTCCCAATTTGAAACACAAGCTGCAAAGGTAATTTGGTGTATTGGTTTTGGCAGACAAAATCTACCCCAACGTGGATAAAATATGTCTTCTGGAGCATCATTAAGAATTACCTTGGATTTACTTTTAAAATCACAAAATGGGTATAAATTATATAAACAATGGTATAAATTATAAAAACATTCTTGACTATATTTAGAAATAAAAATAATTTTAGAAGAGTTATATGCAGCTTGTAAATATTTTTTATTTCTGTCTTGAAATTCTTTTTGCCAAAAAACTCCATCCATTCTTTTAACCGTAGGTTTTCCTAAATCAAGTATGCTTTGGGGATAAACATCATTAGTAAATATAACATCGGCATCTACAGGATCTATAACATATTCAAATTGTTCTGATTTTTCTTTGGCAACATATTCCATTAAATCACTGCAAATATCATTCATAAAAGGGCAAAGACTTGATTTTCTATGAATGGGTCTCTCTTCAGAATTAGAACAATCATATATTTTAATTGTTGACATTTTTTATTGTTCCGTTTCATTAGAAAAATATTGTTTAACAGTATGAACAATTGTGCTAATGTCTGCCATGGCCCCAATTCCAGTTTCTCCACAAGCTAGCTTCTTTTCAACAGGATCAATAACACAAATTCCCCATTTCCCAATTTTATCAATATGTTCTTGTGTAATTGGATGACACCACATTTTACAATTTGCAGCTGGTGCAATAATAATTTTTTTATTACTATTACAAGGCAATTGTTTTTTAAGTGAGAAATCCCATGCTCTTACAATTGATGTAAGCAAATTATCACAAATGCCATTGGAAATTTTAGCCAATGTATTAGCAGAACAAGGAGCAATTAGTAAACAGTCAGCCCAATCTCTAAGTTGAATATGTAGAATGGGGTCATTTTTGTTACAGTATCTTCCATTTTTATTATCTAATCTCAATACCATTTCTGTTGAATTAACAAAATTAATAGGTTCATAAAATTCGTCATAATCTGAAAAAACTTTTATTTCCATATCATTTAAAACAGTATCATTTACAAATTGTCTAGATGATTCTGTCATTACAACCTTAACATTATATTCTTTATAAAAAGACTTGCAAATCTTTTCATATAAGATTGAAGCAACACTTCCAGTAAAACCAATTAGTAAATTTTTTTTCACCTCAATACTCCTAATTGCCAATGTTCCATGCATTTATCTAGTACTACTTCTGGTAAATATTTTTCATATGTAGTAGAAACAACACTATCGCTTTTATTTTCAACTATTAACAATTTGTGTTTTCCTGCTTTAATGTCTCTTAGATCATTCCCAACAACTAAATCAAGTTTATTTTTTAATAGAGATTCAATAGCAGCTTCTCTCAGCTCTTTTTCAGTGGAATTAACTAAAAGTTTAAAACCACAAATAATGGAAGAAGGGCATTTCTCCCTGACTTGACTAATTAATTTTGGTAAAGGTTTTAATCTAATGACCAATGCATCATTTGAACGAATTTTACCGTCAATATAGTTTTCAACACCATAATCTGAAACAGCAGCTGCAAGAATAATGATGTCCGGTTTCTTTTTTAGCTCTTCGTTTAAACTCTTTTCATAGTCTTCAAATGTAACAAAATCCAAAGGAACATAATTTTCTGACAGTGCAGCTCCTCCAATCAATCTTTCTGGAGTTTTTGAATATTTTGCATGTAAAAAAGATAATTTATAGCCATAAAATAAAATATGCTCTGCAATTCTACTGCCAAATGTTCCATTAGACATATTAGTTATTGATCTCACCATATCAATCTTGACTTTAGTTCCTCCACTGGTAAGCAAAAATGTTGGTTTCATTTTATATCTCAATTTATTGTGTTTTAATTTATTAAACATTCAATGAATTTTTTAAATCTTGGATCCATTTTGTTCTATTAGCACATCTTTCTAATTCTTCTTTGTGATTTTTAAAATGGTATTCTATATCATTTTTATTTCTTTCTATTTTTTCTTTAAGCCATTCTTTTGCAGACTTCAATACTGGATCTTTATTGTATTTAGTATCACAATCCCAATCTATTGACTTTTTTATTTGGTCTATCATAAAATCTTTAAAAGCAACATGATCTTTTGAAGGAGGAACCCATTTCATTACTTTAGAAAGCATTTGTTCATATTTAATTTTTAAAGCATTTTTTTCAGCAATGCTTTTCTTGTTGTATTTTACTGCATTTTCATAATCATTTTTTGCTAATTCTTTTGCATTTTTTAAAGTAATTTTTTTTGCCAATTCGTAATCTTTTCTGGCTCTTTGCCATTCTTTAAAATGATAATCACTTGGTTCTATTTTGTCTGGAATGGGAGTATCCATAGGATCATCCCTCATTGAAATTAAAGCACCAAAAGCTCTTGAACAATTAAGGGCAAATCTTTCAAAACTAATTCCTTTTTCTATTTCTGCTGTGTATCCTGATGGCATAACTTTTCTCCTTTTTTTCTGCTGTTTATCCAGTTAGCATATTTTACTCATTAGACTTGCTTCAAGAAATCACCGTGACTTTAGCATAGGATAAATTGAAGCCATTATTTCTTTTTCTTGTATTTATACAACTTTTACAGGTAAAGTCAAGTATAAAGTTGTATAAATTAACATGATCTAATTCCAATTTAATTGGGATATGGATGTGTTTATTTTTTAAACATTCATTACGCTTACGCACTCCGGAAACATTTTCTCTTTATCAATATTCCATTTTCCAGTATGAGTAATTTTTATTTTATTGCAAACAATTTTTGCATTAGAAGAAGAGATTTTAATCTCCAACATATAATCTACACCAAATAGGAGATGGTCATTTGTATTGAGAGGAAAAACAAGATCTAATTCTAAAATTGTTTTATCTTTAGGATGGTTTTGTAATCCATTAAGAGGCGACAAATTGGATCTATATTTTGGATCAATAACATGGGCTAAATCACAATGCCTTCCAATTCCTGGAGATATTCCGTCTAAGCAGGACTCATTATTATAAGACCATTTTAAATTCATGGGAGAAAACGAATCCACTTCAACATATTTTCCTTCACCATTTTTAATAAGAATTTTTGATAAAAATACTTCAACATCCTTTGCTCTTGCTCTTCCAAAGTTTTCAACCCAAATACGTAAATAATAGCAATCAAATTCTACACGATTATTATTTTCTAACCAACTAATTTTTGTTTTAACACAATTTGGCTTGGCTGTATTAATAATTACTCTAAGTTCAGGACAAAAAATAAGATTTTTAATTGTCTCATTAAAAAGAGCTACAATAACCGCCAAAAAAGTTACTATTACTGATGTCCACGAAGGGGCATTGGGAGAACCAAAGAACCAAGAAAAAAAAACACAATAAATAACCAAAGCTATTGCAATTCCAATACAAAATACGACAAAATATTTTTTTTTCATCAAGACTTTTAAATTTATTTTGTCGAACACATTTTCACCATTTTATAATTATATAACATTAATGTTGTATTTATTTTTCATTTCTTCAATTGCTTTAGCTGTAGTTGTTAAATCTACTCCTCTGCAAGCAAAAGAAATTACATTGGTTTTGTATCCTAATTTGGCTGCATCTATTGCCGTAAATTTAACACAATAATCTGTTGCTAAACCAACTATATCAATTTCATTTATTCTTCCTTCATCTGCCATTCTCAATTTTTCTTCTAAACCAGTTCCTGAAATATAAAGGTTATCAAAAAATCCAGAATAAGAATCTACATCAACGTTAGTTCCCTTGCGAATAACCCCTCTATAAGTAGAATAATAGGAAGAACAATCTTCAAATTTGAAATTTAAAACAGATTTTGCCCCCGAAAAATTTTGCAAACAGTGTACTCCCCACTGTTTAAAACTAATATGATTTTCAGGATGCCAATCAAGCGTTTCTATTATACAATCATACTTTACATTACCAACAATCCAATAAATAACTGGTATTATTTCTATTGCCTTTGGTACTGGAAGTGAACCGTCAACAAAATCTTTTTGCATATCTACTATAATCAATGCCTTACTCATTTTATTTCTCCTTGATATTATTTATGTTGCATTTGTACCATTCTTGTAACAAAAGTATAAATTGACGAACAGAAATTTCTACTGTTGCAGTATCTCCGTTAATAGTTCTAAGACCTTCAGTTGCATCTTTACTTATTGATTCTAATTCTTCAATATCTAATTTGTCTTTTTTATTATATTTGACTTTTAAAAGTTTATATATTTTATCGTTTAATTTTTTCATTGTTTTAGTTCCCTAATCTACTTCTATAGTAGTCCCACAACACTCCCATTTTGTAACTTTGACAGCATCTTTATCCCCAATTAATTTACCAAGGTCGTCAGATAATTTAACAACTGGAATTCCATTAATAGACCACAACTTAATTACCATGTTTGGGGCAGGACTGTTTTCAAAATCATTTCCCAAGTGATTGCCAATGCCAAAAGAACATCCTATTTTTCCTTCGCAATATTTCCTAATTTTTATTGCCTTATCTACATTTAAGGAGTTGCTAAAAATTATACATTTGTGATTGGGGTTTATATTAAGAGATTTATAATGTTTTATCATTTTATCAACATATTCAAGTTCTATTCCAGAATCACATCTTGTGCCACTAAAAAGATTAGCAAAATAGGGACTGAAACTTTTTAAGAAGCAATCACTAGTTACTGTATCAGTCAGCATAATCCCTAAAGATGTTCCAAAAGTCTTAACCCAATAGTCCATGGCATAATGATTGCAATAACGGATACTTCTAAGAGCTTGCATAGCAGATATCCACTGGTGACTCATTGTCCCAATTGGTTTTACGCTGTTTAACATAGCAAGATAAGTATTTGATGTTCCATTAAAACAAGGGTATTTTTTTAATTCTTCTACTACTATCTTTTGAGAATTAAAATTTCTGCGTCTGCGAGTAGACATATCTGCTGTAAAACAATCATTATTAGAAAGTTTTTTCCCCTTTAAATTTATTTTTTCAACTTGACCTTCCATTGACCAATTATTATCAACGATTTCATGATATAATTGCGAGATGGTATAAAGCAAAGGGACCTCCCACATAATAGTGGAGTGCCAAGGACCAATAACACTTATTTTTGTTTCATTTCCATCTTGTTCTATTTTTACCTCTTCTGGATTAAACCTATAGTTTTTTAAATATTCAAAGTACCATGGTTTAAGATGTTTGCAGGTGGATTTTAGCCAGTGGTATTCGTAATCTGTTAAATAAATTGACGGAAAAACATTATATACTTGAAACTTAAGGGCTTCTATAAGTTGGGGGGTTATTTTATGATAACCTCTATTGACAAATCTATATTCAGCCCTGGCATCATAGAAATGGTCAAGAATGGCATTTTGAACACTAAAGGTGTAAAGGTCTGTGTCTAATAAACTTTGAGGTATTTGATTCATTGTTTTCCTTAGATATTAACTTTGGCAGTATTCTCTAATTTTCCAGCCTTTATGGTTTTTTCTTTCTCCAGTTAAAACCTTATGTATGTTTGGAGTAGATAAACCATGGTCTTCACAAAACTTCGTCATTCCTTCAGTAGTAACATACTCTATGCCATTAGGGTCTATTAAAATATATTTCTTAATATTAACTTTACCCTTCCTTGATAAACTCAACTTTCTTCTGGTTTCGTCTGTTGTTACTCTTTTTCGTCTAGCAATACTTAACTTTTTTTTATGTTCTTGAGAAAATTTTCTACCAGTTTGTGATTCACTCATTCGCCTTCTTGTTTCTAAACTTCTTTTTTTTCCTAAATGAGCTATTCTAATTTTATTTCTTTGTTCTTCTGATGGACCATTTAGCCATCTTCTTCCTCCGTCTAAAATATTTGTTAGTTTACACCCATCTACCCTTAATCGCTTTATATGAAATATTTCTCTTTCATCCATTTTTTCTTCGTCTATATTATCTTCAATTACTATTGCAAGAGAAGAAACAGAACATTCGTTTTCAGAAATAATTTTCCTAAGTTTATTGTATAGATATAACTTGTTGCCGTGCCTTACTTCAAACACATGTCCATACATTCTTGTTTTAATATTTTTTGCTTGTCCAACATAAAAAATCTTATCATCTTTATCTACAAATCCGTATATACACCCCATTTTTATTCTCCTTTGATTATCATTCAAAAGAAAATAAAAAATACCTTTATCTATTTATGTTATTGTCATTATTTATATGTGTCATTATCTAATAGGCTTTGGATTATAGGTTTCATTTATTAATATATTTTTCCTTTCAATAAAAAGAAGGTAGCAATTAGTTTTATATAAGTCAAGTTTAAAAATTATTAATTATTGCGTCAGATTTATTTTTTAATTGTATTAATAACATAGTAGGATCTATTTGTAGGTCATAGAAACTTTCTTGAGTTGAATCTTCCTGATCTCCAACCAGATATTTCCAACCATGAGTATGGATTGCAAAGTGCAACATGCTGGTCGGTTTTCCTTTGTTTTCTTTAAGGACTTCCATTACAGTACCAATAACTTCTCCGGCCATAACTTTATTTCCAGTTTCCAATCCTTTAATTGGTAGTATTTCTCCATAACAAAAAATACCACTATAGCTTTCTATATCAACAGCCCAAGTAGTATTCCAATGAGGGCATCCAATTTCTTTGCCAGTAAAATATCTTACCTTAACTACTTCTCCTTCTTCTATAGCATATACTTTTGATCCAACTTTTGCATAAAGATCAACTCCAGTATGAACATCAAATTTTCTTTTAGAAAAAAACGAACCGTGATGTAGACAACAGGGGATATCAGGCATTGGTAGAAGAGGGGGATGATAAAAATTATGAGCATCTTTTACTTTAATTTTTTTCATTTTTTAGTTATAGATCCTTTTGGAACTTCTCCATATCCACCACAAAGCTTACAAGAAACATATGGTTATTTAATCAAAAAATTTTCACAATACAATACAAGCTTGTACTGTGCAAATTTTAATATTATTGTCAAAAAAGCAATATCTGGACAATTATACGGACATTTTGTCCGGATGTTGCTTTAACCAACTATCCGTAAAGATGACAACTGCAAAAACATAAAAATTTGTGCTATTTTGCCATTCTTTTTTTATGGTTGAGACTATGATTCTGGAATTGCGTTAAACTCTTCTTCTGTCATTTCTATTGTTTCAATTGAACATTCATCTGGATGCCCATCAACGGCATTATCTGCCCAATTAGAAACTGCTTCAATAAGCTGTTCTTTAGTTTTGCATACTCCATAGTGATCTCCGTCATTCAATTCAGGGGAAATCCTAAACATCACCATTTTTTTAATCATCTGACAATTTCCTTTTGTTTCAATGGATTATTTATCTTCTCTTTGAAAAGTTCAATGGCTTTTTTACTGATGGCTTTTCTTGCTTCTTTTGAATCAACTATTTCTCCTTTTCCTTCTCTAATAACATCTTCAATCATAGCTTTTGCAATTTCTCCACATTGTTCTATTTTTTTGTCTGGAAATTTTTGTAAGATATGTTCCAAACGCATGGGAGTGACCCATTCAACAGCTATTGCTTCTGCGTCTTCCAAAATCTTTAACTTTTCAGGATCAACATTTAATTTTCTTTCATTTTTAGTTTCTTTAAAATCTGGTCTTTTGTGTTTAGAAATAATTCTTTCCCCAGTACTTTTAATCATTTCTACTAATGGACGAAGAACGATTCCCTCTCTTTTTTTATCAATTCCACAGCCGTTTCTTTCTGCTTGAACTGATGGTAAATACATCTCTGCATCAAGTGCTTCTATAGTTGTTGGAATCTTTCTGTAGTGAACAAATTCAAGCCCCAATTCTTTAGCTATTGCTTCTGCTTCCGGAACAGAAATAAAATGTTCATAAATTTTTATGTCAAAAACTATAAATCTTGTTTCTTTTCCATATGTATGCGACATACCCTGTTGAGATCCACCATAAGCTTCGCCGTAAACAGTTATATCATTTATTCCTATTTTCCAAAAAGCTGGCAACAAAATCTTTTCATCGAAAATTTTAATAAAATTTTCATAACTTTCACCACCAGAAAAATATGAAATTTTACCATTCTTGTAAGATGTGTGGCTACTAGTTCCATGTATTTTTTCAAGAGCATAGCACTCTTTAAATAGCATTATTTCTCTGCTTTTATAAAGTTGATTTATATGCATGTAACTCATAATAATTGCCTTGTTTAATGCAATTAATTTTGTTTACGGCTCAAAATTTTCATTGCATTAATAAAATCTTGATTTTCTTGTTGAAACATTTTATTGAATATTTTTTGTGCAATAAACACAGACAGTTCTTCAATAAAACATTTCATATTTTCATCAATATTTTTAAAAAATACATAATTATATGTAAAAACATAATCTATATTATTGAGTTTAATTTTAGAAATTATTTGAGCATTGTAGCCAATATGATCTTGTATAAAAGTTACTGATACAGAAAGAATGTTATTGTCCGTTATAATATTTTTAACTATTCTACTTAATATTTTTTCTTCCATTTCTTTAAGAATTTCAATACTTTGATCAGTGGGAGCTTTTTTTTCAGTAATTTCCACTTTTTTTGTATATGGAACATATTCTTTTTGATGATTTACAATTGTGTCAAACATATATTTTTACACCTTAAAATTAATGTTTTATAAAACTCCTTCTGTATCTGCAACAACTTCTCCTGGACCCATTGATTTTAATTTATATTTGATTTTATCATTTTCAAATAATTTTAAAAACTTTCCATTTTTAAAAATAACAAAATTATTTATTGCATATTCGTCTTCAAAAAAGTTAAGAAGTAATGGATTAAAAGTATGAAGATTTGCATTATCTTTTGTTACTTCTGTCGCTATTTTTTCAAGAGTTAATCCCTTGTTGACTAAATCATAAACATGTTTGTCAGTTAAAGTGCTGATAGGCATACTATCTTCTGGACACCTATTAACAATAATCATTTTTGTTCCTTTTGTTGCTCTTTTTCTTCTGTTTTTTCGTGATGACATTTGCATTTACATCCCAAACGAATACAAATCCAATTAATAAAACGATAAATTGGTCTAAATAATGAAATAATAATCAAAACCACTCCTGTTTCAACTATTCCACAGCATATACAAGCAAGCATAATTATATCCTTTTTTAATAGTTTTAACGGGCATTAAACAGATTACTTTACATTCTGTCCTAATGATATTACAAAAAACCATTTGTTTTCCAATAATCTTGGTAATATTTAACCTGTTCTTTAAAATTAATTGGTTTTTTGTGCAACTTCCTCCAAAGAGAATGCAAAACAATTCCAGACATGTCATCCGGATGCAAGACTCCTTTTTTGGAGAACCACTTGGCAATTTCTGTTTTTCTTCCCCACAAACCAAAACCATTTCTTATGGAAGTTCCCAACCCATGATGATATTTTATAACCATTTCTTCTGTTATGTTTTTAAAATCATTAATTATTTCTGGAGATAGTGTTTTTTGTAATATTATAAGGCAATCCCCCAAACAAGATGGAGACTTGCTATTTGTTAAGTTTGTCTTTTTTTTCATTTTATCCCCTTTGTCCAAAATTTTTATGTTGAGTAATAAAAACAATCAATTCCCTATCATCTTCTTTTATTTGTGTTTATCCTTTTTAGCTTTATTAAATAATGGTTCTATTTCTTTAAACAATTCATCTGTGCATTTTAATTTTAATTCTTTTAATGAAGAATAGCCACCATAAGGAGATAAGTTTATATTTTCTATACAGTCATAACAAGAACAATGCGACATATCATGAATATGCCATAAATTATCTTTTTTGCACAACATTTTACCAGATCCCTCAAAATTTCCAGAAGCATACCAATAATAAATATTAGAAATTCCCATATTCTTTAATATTTCAATTTCAGAGTCTTCAAGTGAGGCAATATTTCCATATTTATAAGTGCAATCTTTTGGAAATTTTCCATAATTATATATTTTCATAATATTATCCCTTACTTATTATTTGTTGTTCGTGAGAAATCTTTTTATTCCATTCTCCTAATTCAATCAAAGAATCCTTAATTTTTTTCCAATCTGACATACCATTAAAGCCAGCCTTATCTTCAAGCATAACGTCAAAATAAAATTTACTTTCAAAACAACAAAGCTCATTGTCTGGGCATTCTGGATTTTCATTAACGAAGTCAAAACTAATTCCATATTCTTCTGACAGCCACTTTCTTATATTAAGAGTTGGATCAAAATGCCCTGAAGTAAAAAGAATAATGGCCATGTCTTTGCGATTTGTAAGCCACTGTAAAACTTCTACAGCATATGGAAACGGATATTTACCATCGTTGTTTAATGTGTATGTACCCGGAATGATAACGTCGTGGAGGTCAATGGCCCAATACATTCTAGACCATTGATCCCATCCTCTTTTAAGCTTTTTCATAAAAGCGTTTATTACGGCGTCAGAAATCATAGATAGTTAACCCTTCATATTAATATAGGTTTTAAGGGTTGTAACAATTTCAACTAAATCTTCCTGGTTCTTCATAACTGAGAAAACATTTTTATATGCAGCACCAGCTTCAGAAACATCAAGCAATCCCGTTTCTTTATTTTTCTTGTAAGATTGTTCTTTCTTAAACTTGCTATGAGTAATTCCGTCTAGGGAAGATACAATTTCCCTCATTTTTTCTGGAGTATTATATATTTGGTTAAACGCTTTTCTACCCATTACTCTGCCAGCACCATGAGAACAAGAATTATAAGAGTCAGGATTACCCTTCCCCCGAACTATATATGAAGCTGAATTTTTATCAGCTGCCCCAGGTATGATCCCAATGGTTCCTTTAGTGGCTAGTGTTGCCCCCTTACGATGAATCCATACGTTTTCTCCGAAATGGTTTTCAAGAGAAGCATAATTGTGGTGAATATTAATCATTTTTTCAAAATCAACTTGCATATGTTTGAATGAAAAAGAAATATCCTTTTTAATATAATCCATCATAATTTGCCTGTTAAGAAAAGCAAAGTCTAACGCAAAATTCATATAAGCAAGATATTCTTTTGCTTCCATTGTGTTGGTAGGAAGAAATGGGATTGATTCTGGAACTTGAGAATAATATTTCTTATTTAAATCAATTGCGATATCATTGAAAGTATCGCAAATTTTAGTTCCTATATTTCTAGATCCTGAGTGAATCATTATCCAAATGTTTTCATCTTGATCATATTGTATCTCACAGAAATGGTTGCCTCCACCAAGGGTTCCAACCTGTTCTTCAATAGTTTTTGGCACGTTTTGAAATATTCGTGTTGAAGCTCTTAACACTGCTTCGTTTTTTTTAAGCAAATACTCAATTTTTTGAATATATTTTTGCCTTATTTCCCCCATTCTTTTTTCGTCATTATGCTGAAAACCTACAGGAACGCTTCTTTCCATACTATGCAAAAGTTCTTCCTTCTGTCCTTCTCTGAAGTCTTCAATCTTCAAAGAAGTTTTTACAGCACACATTCCACAGCCTCCATCTGAACCGACGCAAAAAGGAAGAATAACATCTTTAGTGGCTAATACCCCTCCAATTGGCATTACTGTCCCCTTATGTGTATCTGGCATAAGAGACATGTGCCTAAAAACAAAGAGTTGTTCAACAAGTAGCTTGGCTTGGTCAAGAGCATTTTGATCAATATTTGGGCACCAAGAGTAGATTACTTTGTTTGGTTTATTTGATTGAATTACTTGCATAATATTCTTTCCTTAACTTTTTTTACATGTTTTTATACAATCATCACATACAGAATATATTTTACCAATACGATCTACTTCGCACCAGATATGTTTTCTTCTAAAATAACTAGTTTTTTTGCACCATTCACATTTTCTTTCTTTTTTTGGTGATATATAAGCTAAAATAATATTTATTAATCTTTTCATTTAATCAATATTTTCTGCTTTTACCCAATGCGGTTTGTTTATTTCAATTCCTGTAATTTTGTGCATGTCTGGGTCTTCTTCTCCATCCCACAAAACTATAGCCCAGCACGTATCATTAACCATAATATTTCCAAAATATTGTCCAGTTCTTCCGGCTTTATCCCAGCCTTCTGCAATTCTACAGGGCAATGTTTTATCTTCTCTAAAATCAAAATCAATTTCGTGGCATTTACTCATTTTTTATCCCCCTTGTTTATAAGAAATATAGCATAAAAATATTAAATGTCAATAAAAAAATAAAAAAACAAGCCTATAACAATAACAAAAGCCCACCATTGCCAACATTTAAAACTTTTAGGGAACAAATCAGCACCTATATAGCCAACAAAAAAACCAATAAAAATAAAAATAATATTCATTTTTTTTAAGGAGCAATTCCTTTATCATAGTTATAATTACCATCATTTTTATAATCTTTAACAAAATCCAAGTATTCTTGAGATGGCTTATCTGTTTTTAGTCTCCATTCTGATTGACCGTCATCCCATTTAGCTAGAGAAAAAATAACGGGGGTTCCAAGAAGTATTCTGACCATTTGATCAATAACCCATTGTTTGTGATGTGATCCATCAATTTGACCATATCTGAAAGCGTAATATGTAGCCAAACCAATTTTATCATACCTGCAGTAAGGAGTGCTTTCTTGTGGGAAAACCATTTCTCCTAAATACTTTATTTTGCTCATAAACTTGTTCCCTTATAAAATGTTTACTCTATTTTTTTAGAATTCTAATAACTTTAATCCAACCTTCTACCTGCTTATCAATTATTATTTTTGTTTTGACACAATTTACTTTTGGCAATAGTTTTTTTCTAACTGAACTTGGAGTTTCTAATTTGGGAGAATAAAATTTAATAATAACTTCTCTGGCATGGTTTGTAAAAGCTTTTGAAACTGCATGGTTCATCTCATCTAATCCATAATATATATCTCCATCCATTCCATCTACAAAAACTACATATTCAATATATTGTTTTTTATTAATATTCTTCATTATTTACCAATTTCTGTAGTTGGAACTTTTACTATTTTAGTGAATTTCGTTTTATTATCTGCCTGTTTTCAATTAATCCAACAATGAATTTGTAAAAGTCAATATTAATCCAGGCCATCATTTGTGGAATCAGAAGTGTCTCCTGATGAAGACGATTCTGGATCTGGTAAAAGCGATTTATTACTAAAATATTCTTTTGCAATATTTCTGGCAATTTTTTCAGCTTCATTATGACTTTTAGCCCAAAGATACACATAGTTATTAATAACTATTTTTTGCTGTATTTTTTTGTAAAATTTTGGATTGCATCGTAATGCCATCGCCATGTCGTTAAAATTAACATAAACCTTAAATAAATATTTTCCTTTGGGATGTTTAGGAAGTTTAGGGTTAATAGTTATTCTCTTAACATCTGCATTATTATTACCGTTTAATTTAGAAGCTTCTATAGCATCTTTCTTTTCTGTAAAAACACCTACACAATTATGATCTAATCCTTCCAATCCAGAGAACGCAACATAAAAGTATTTTATCTTTTTCATTTATAATTTTTTCCTTATTTTTTCCAGAAATATTCTATTTTAAAGTTTTCAAAATCATCAATGAACTTATTTAATGGAGCATCCAAATTTTTGTTTTCTTGGATTACCTTATATAAATCCAAATTTCCCTTTTTAATTCTTTCACAAAGATCTAAAACTTTTTGAGAAACATATGTTGAACTATGACAATTTTCTAACGCTTTGCCAAGAACAAGCAAAGTTCTGTGAACCAATGCTTGCTGAATTGCCATTTCCTTATCGTGTTCTTCTATACTATTAAACCATACTATGCTTGATTGAGTTATAGCTTCAATTTCGGCAACATTTGTACAATTTGTTTGTCCGGTTATTAAGGCAACCTTTCTGTCGCAAATATTTGGAGTTTGAGACGGCCTAAACAATATATGCATAGACCTAACGTCCAATTCTCTTAATCTTTTATCTGATAACCACTTTTTGTCAGTGAGCCATCCTTTCAGGGATGTTTGTTCAATAATTATTTTGTTTTTAAGAAGCAAGTGATAATTTATCATCCATTCTACAGTATTTTTCATGGGGACGCAAAGAAAAATAGTATCTGATTTTTGTATCCTTTCTATTATTTCTGGTTCAGTCTCATTAACATCAACGCACCATATGTTTAATGCTTTAGGCATTATTTTTAAAAGGCCGTTAAGTATAAAAGAGCCTATTTCGCCTTTATATCCAACTATTAATGGATTGTTTATTTTTATAGGTTTCATTGTTTATCGCGACCTAATTATTTTTCAGCAAAAATATGCCAAATAAAAGTTAAATTCATATTTGTCACATTATCATTAACACTTCCTATGTATTCTACTTTGCAATCAGGCATTTTATTTCCAGTTCCTACAATATATATGGTACATTTTGTTTTAGGAGCTTGATTATCAACCATAGACCACAGGCATAATTTATTTCTACCATCATAGCCAACATGTAGGTTTTTGTATCCCTTTTGTATTGTAATTTCTTGTTTGTCTGTTATTTCTAATTCATATTTGTATATTGTTTTCATATCTATGTTATTTAGATTTATTTAATAAATCTAGCATTTCAAAAAATGGATCCATTTCAAACATTAGTTGTTCGCCGTTATCACCATCTCCACCCATTTTCCAACAAAAGTAATCATCATAGTCATTGAAGTCATGTTCTTCTAAAAATTCCATTAATCTTAAAGACATGGGATGATGTTTTATTCCATTTTCCCATCTATCTTTTTTAATTGTATTTAACTCTTTTGCTTTTTTATAATCATCATTCATTATTTTTACCTTAATATATTTGCTATTTATAAAATATATAAAAAGTTTTTAATTGTCAAGCTTTATTATTCATTCATATTAAATTCACTAATTTTTGACAGGTAATCATCCATTAAACCTAAAAAATAATTAAAATCATATTCTTTTTCTGCCATTTCAGAAGAATTAAATTTGTCTGTTAAATCTTTTAAAAACAAAGTATCAATTCCCAATAATTGTTTCCTTAATTCTTGATAATTATTTATTTTAATATTATTGCATTTTAAACCCAATTTAATCATCTCAATTCCAGATATTTTAAAACCCTTTTTAATATATTTAATCACTCTATATAGTGATGCAAATGGATATTGTGAATTGATATTATAAACTAAAGATCTTTGAGAAAGATGATTGAAAAAATCTTTATCAAAAACAAAAGAATTAGTTTGAAAATCATATGCCCCCATACAAACAGTAAAATCAAATTGTTCAATAATTTTTTTTGTATCTGTTTGTATTAAATCATCCAAGAGAATTAGTTGAAAAATTTTATTACCAACTGAAAAATTAAAGGAGTTAGGAGTTGTTATTGATATAATAACTTTACCTATTTTAGGGTTCATCTGGTTTTCTGACAAACTTATCATATGTTTTTTAAGTTTTTCTAAAGACTCTTTATCGTGAAAATAAACATCATAATCCTTAATAATATTACCACTAAAAATACTAGTGATAGCTCCACCAGCAATTAAACAATTATATTTACAGAAAAGATCAAAAATTTCTTCACCAATGCTTTTTTTCAAAATATATTCTTCTTTCTTATACATCTGATTTCTCCTTTTATTGTGCTTTTCTAAATTTTCTTTCCATAAATGCTTTTTTAACATCACTTGCAGAAATTAATTTATTGAATTTTGTTTTTTTACTTTTGCATTGAGGCATAGTGTTATGAATTATTCTTGGTTTTTTATCTAATCTTTGGTAATTATGGTCAACATTCCAATGCCATCTTTCTGTATTTTCCCCATAAAGAATAACTTTAGTAAATGTTCCTCCATCTTGATAGTCAGGAGCGTTATTGTCAATAAAAAATCTCATATCTTGACCCATTATGCGTACTTTTCTAGATTTTTTCACTGTTGGGTTCCTTGGGTTCGTAATACACTCTTTCAAATATTTCTATTTTTCTAATAACTTCTCGAGGCTCATAAACTCCACGAACATAACCTTTTTCTACAGATTTTTCAAGGGGTTTTCCGTTACAAAAAACAATGGAATAAAGTTTATCATTATGTTCATAGATAGACTCTGACCAATAGTTGCCGTTCTCATCATATTCACCGCTAGTGATACAAACATGCTTTGATTATTTAAACCATTCTTTAAGTTCTTCTTCTTTCATTTGCATGGCGTCCTCAACTAGAAAAATCTAACATTTTCCTTTTTGCTATATGCTAAACGAAGACCATTCACAAATTTTTGAGTTTTTTCTCTCCAGTTTCCTATGTGACCACCATCATCTTCATCAGGCAATTTTGATATTAGCTTTTCAAGCTCATTAGCTATTTTTCTACATTTGCTCCAGGGTATATTGCCATCACAATCAGAATGATGAAGTAAAAAAAATAAAGGGGAAGGCTTGAGACATTCCCATTTTATTGGAAGCTGAGAATCAATTTTCTTTAGATATTCATCTTTTCCATCATGTATTCCGTGAAATAGAGTTGGAAATTCCGTGTTTTTAATATTAGAATGAAATAATGGCTCATAAAATCCCTCCATTAACTGCAAAGGGGGCAGTCCTGCAGCATCGGCAATTTTTTCTCTCCATCTCATAAATGCACTATATGCCCCATGCCAACAATCGTGAGAAGTGTCTAATCCCATTTTATTCCTCCTTTAATTTTTTATTAAAATATTTTTCATAAGCTTTTTTATAAGTTTTTTCATTTACATAACTCAATTCACCAAAACCGTCCAAAGAATAGCCTATAAGTTGAGCAAATTGTTCCCAGTCTTCTTTATCGAACGGCATAAGAGAAAGTTCATTTAGATTGTACTTGCTGGTATCTTTTAAAAAACTTACAATTTTATTTCTTTTAAATCGTATTGTTCCATCTTCATCTTTTTCTAACGGTTGCATGGGGTGATTTTTCATATAATCTACCTTTTTTAAAAAACAAATCCCACTCCGAGTTTGTCTTTTTTTAGGGATTTCCTATTTACTTTTAATCGTTGAGAACCGTCTTTGTTACCATTCCATCCGTTTATTTTCTTCATTGATTTTACTTTACGGATAAATTCAAGACGAGAATCATTAGGTTCAAGATTAGTATTAGCTAATATATAAAGCGTGGCATCCAACCAATCTTGAAGGTCAATATCTAAATCTGCTGTTTTATGGGCATAAACATGAACAACGTCTTTAGCAAAATACCCATGAAAAGAAACAGTAACAGATGGATTGGTTTTTGGTCTATTAAGGGTTAAACTCATGTCTTACTCCTTGCTTTTTAATTATTTGGCTTTCTACGCAAGTCGTCCGTAAGGTGGGCAACTATTATTTTAATTATTTTTTTCTTTTCTTTGCCAGTTTTATGCCATTAGGCTTTATTTCTTTCCTTCTTCTCCATGAATAAATCCAAGAAACATGGTCCCCGTGGTGTCCCTTATTCAGTGAGCATGGAGCAATTGCAGCACTTCTGCAAACAGCTTTACATAGTTTTCTTCTTTTTGTTTTCACTTCTTTTTTTACTTTTCTTAAAAAACTTTAAATCTTTTGGCGGGAAGCTACCATCAACATCTTTCAAAAGTAACATGAAACGAAATTCATTATTATCTTTATTAAAAGCAGTTCCAACAATCGGAATATCCAGAATGCCTGTTATCTCTTTTTTTTCATCAAGTACAAAGCACTTACTAATTACTATATCTGCATTATCCGGAATGTCTTTAATTAATTTTGTTAAATATGATTTGTGCATTCATTCTCCTTTAAGCAATAATGTGGTCTTTTCCGTTATTTAGGTGATAAGGAATATTGGCGCATGGGTGTGATTTTTTGCACACTAATTTTCCTTCAAACTTGCCATCATCTCCAATCTGAACAACAACTTTATATCCGTTTATGCTTTGAAGAACATTGCCAATATAAATAGCATCGCCATTATCGTCTTTCATTCCGGTTTTAATTTTTGTTTTCATATTACATCACATGAAACTTCGCAACAATGCTCCCCTTTTTGTCCACAATATCAACTTGGTCTGCTCCTTGTCCACTTATACGCCCCTTATATTTTTTTTGGACTATTTCTTCTGCTTCATTAAGTGTATTTGCTTCACCTACAAGTAATGTTTCATTGTCAAAGGTGTCCCAATGATAAACTCCAAAATTTTTATTATGTTGAATTGGCATTATTTCCCCTAATTTTTATAAGTTTAAGCATATTCTATTTCATATCCAGTTTTTTCCAGCGCCATTATAACCGAAATCAGACTTGGGCTTTCTTTGGTATAGGACACTAGTGAACCCAACAAAGGAGACACTCCAATTGCAAACGATGCCCATTCTTGAAAATCGTGTTTAATTTCAGATATTTTCATTTTCATTTTCATGTTTTTCTCCTTGTTGCTAATCATTGGACAAAAGAAGTTTTTTTATTTCATTAGATCTTATGTTCTTACCATAATTAATTGATGTCCAAATTAATTCTTGAACAACTTCCCTAATGCAAGTTACTTCTTTTAGTTTGTTGGCACAATCTCCATTATAACATTTATAAATAAACCATTTCTTGTATTTTGTTTGCCCAACCATAAAACCAAATAATTTTTTTATTTCATCATTTATAAAATACGTGGGATTAAAGCTACTACCTAATTGTAAAAATCCCATTTCTTCTAAATTTTTTTTTGTAATTTTATCCATTGATTTTTTCCTTATCAATTAATCTTTGCATGTTGTGCTTTTCTATTATTTTAATGCCGTATTTATTTCTTAATTCTTCTGCTAAAGCAACTATTTCTCCATAGGTTGGCTCAATAAGATTATGACCTTTAGAATCAGCTCCGATGTTTACGAATTCTGGTTTTATTTCCCCAATCCATTTTGCTAGAATTTTTAGATCGAATCGCAATATTGGTTCCACCGTAATGAATTTTCTGCAAGATAAATTTTTCATTGCTTCATATCTTTTTTGAGCAGGAGGAGCCTTACTAACTTCAGACATATCTCTATTGGTTTCTATGGTAGCTCCAAGAATTGCATTGGTAGTATTTCTGGGCATCAGATGCAAGAACCCATAAAATCTTGCTGGGTTCTTTGTTTGAAATACATAAGTGTTTTCGGGAAACATAGAGCAATGATTAATAATTCTGCATATAAACTCGTCAGGAACATCTTTTGCAAATAAATCGTTACAATGTTCCATAAAGATGGTCTTTCCCCTGCCATAGTTGACATCAAACTCTTTTTCAATAAGTCTTAATTTTCCAGAATATCTTTCTGCAATGCAAGGCTTTTTCTTCATGGATGGACCCTTAACATAGCAATATATACATTTGTGGCTACATTCTCCACCGAGATGGGTGTGAACGTGCGTTATCCAATCCTGGTACATATTACTGCCAACCTTAACTTTTTTTAATGACATAATTTTTTACTCCTCTTTCTATTATTTTTCTTACATTTTTTTTCATTATTTCTTTGAAACATTTTCTACAAATATGAAATTTATCACAAGTAATGGGCGTTTCCCCAGACTTATAAGGAGTAAATATGGGTGGATCGAAAGGGGGAGACCATAACACTGCTCCCGTTTTATCCATATCTGTTTTGCAAAAAAAACATGTTACTTCTATAGACATAATTTTACATCCTTATTTACATTTTTTCCACTTTATATCATAGTTGTCTGCTTCGTAATCACCAATTTCAAATTTTCCAACCGCAAGAACAATTTGCAAAGCTGTTTTTGTTTCCTTATGCAATTTTAAATATCTTTCTTCTTCACATTCTGTTAACTCGTCGCGTTTACTATCTACCATTCCTATCTCTTCACCAGTAATAATTTCATGTATATCATTTAAAACAGAACTATTACCATAAGGTCTTTTGGGATCAATAGCTGGTGCTCCAAACTCACAATAATCCCAATCCACATACATTCTTCTCAGTAATTTTAAATGATCTTTTGTTACCGTAAACTTTTTAATCATTACTATTTATATCCTTTCTAAGTTTTATTAAGATCTATTTTAACGTTTTTTATATTCTCAATCAAATTCTGGTAAAAACGCTCATTTTTAAATATTCTTGCTGGGAATCATAATTTGCATCATAAATTGGTGCAGAATTTGTTTGTAAAACCATATTGCCACAAATAGAACATTTATATCTATCCCCAACATAGACATGACCATTGCCATAATCTGCTCCAACCCCATTTTTATCTGGTTTCATTTCAATTTTACATTTTACACAAATTACCATTTTTTCTCCTTATAATTATTATTTCCTATCTTTCAACTGACAATAAGGTTTATGTTTGTATTGGGATTGTTTTAATTTTATAATTTTTTTTAATTGATTGTGAAATTTTTTGTTTTCATCTTCCAAATAAGAAATTCTTTCTTCTAGTTCTGAAATCTTAAAATTCAATTCCAATACATTTTTAGTTTTAATTAACATATAATATTCCAATTTTAGGTTATTTTTTCCCCTTTTAGTCCTTTTTGAAAATACTCTTGTAAAATACTTTCTGATTCATTTCTGGTCAGATTAGTGTTAAATTTTATAGAATATTCATCTTTTATTATTTGATTAAGTTCAGGAGACATTATGATTTTTTCTTTTATTTTATCCTTAAATTCTTTCATTTCCATGACAAATATAGAACTGGATTGGTTTCGTTTTTCTGGAGGCAAAGCTTCTTGTGCCCTTTCATATGCTTCTGTCCTGTCCAGTAGTTTTTGAAAATCTTCTCCCAAACCAATGCTGTTAGATAAAGAAGCACATTCAGATTTCCAAGATAACAAAAAATTAGACTTGCATGACATAATTTGTTTATCTTCAGATGCTTGAGGAGTAAAATAAGGAAGAAACTTATTTCTTATTTCCTTCTTGTCTAAAACAACTTCATCAACCAATTCAAATGTGGTTGTTGTTTTAAAAGATTCCCCCTTTCCTCTTTTAGAAACCATTTTTTCTCCTCTCCTTGTATATTCCCTAGGATAGAATTTTATTTTTCCGTTGGCAGCTATTATTCCTGAAAAATAAGCAACAGATTCAACATCATCAACATCTCTTATTATCTTTCCAGGCACTTTTTCTTTTTCTTTTTCTATCCTCACTCCAATTAAGGCTGATCTTCTAGCTTTATCTGTTATTATAACTATTCCGTGAGGATGAAATTTTCCACTGATGTTGGCAATTAAACAAGTAAATTCTGATTTAAGGGCAGAGATAGATGTGGAATTAAAGGAAGGAATAAGATATATTTTTTTAGAACTTTTTTCCATAGAAAAATTTATATCGAAATCTTTATCATGTTCTATATGCGAAATTATATTTGATAATTCTGTTTGTTCATAATTTTGAATTAAGCTAATCATTCCATGTGCTAATATTTCCCGTGCTTTAATTAGATCAATTCCGTTGCCAATCTTATCATCAAAGGCAAAAGAAACGTTGTAGGTGGACATATTTATATGATTTATTAAATTGTTTACAGAAATAGTCACATTTGTTTCCTTTTATTTAAAAACCATTTTCTTGCGTTACATTCTTTTCCCACAGCTACAGCAAGTTTCTTGTTATAAAAACCATTAAATCTGGATTGATTAACAAGACATTTTAACTGCTCAAATAATTCATCATCAGACATTAATTTAACATTCAACTCTATAGGAGTTTTAGAGTCTTTTTGTTCTTTATTTCCCATTTGTAGTATCTTTCTTTTGATTTATTTCCTTTAGACTATCAAAATAAATTAAAAAGTCAAGTTATTTTTAAAGAATTATCTTCCCCAACATTCCCATTGTTTAGTTGTTTTATTGGGTATTACTTTTCTGATATCATCATCAGTTACAAAACCGCATTGAGTAGTCCAAACAAAACTCCATCCGTCTTGACCGTATCCATTTTTGGTTCTAATTATAGATTGAAAACCACGTATCCACCATTTGTTTTTTAATGCCCATGCAAGAAAATCACCAAGAATAACTTCTTCCTTTCTTGATCTTTTAATATATTTTTTAATAGACGAATAATATGTCTTTTTGTTTTCAAAATTAATGACAGCACAACCCGTTTCAACATCCCATCCAAGAAATTCTGCCCACAAACCGCGAATTGCATCAATTTCTTCTTCTGTTAAATTTCTTAATATTTCTTCTGGCAAGTTAGCATATTTTGGAGAAACGAATATTATTTCTTCTCCATTACGAATTTTGTCTCTATATTCTTCTCTATTTTTCCACAAAAAATCAATTGCTTTTTGAATATTTGTTTTCATTTTAATTTTTAATAATCCATATAATTACAGTCATGCCATTGTTTTAATATATTAATTACATCAATAACTTTTTTGTCTAAATCTTCAATTGTCCCATTATTATTTTCTATAATTAAGTGAGAGTTTTTTACTTTTTCTTCAATATCTATTTGGGAATTTATCCTTTGTGCTATTTCTTCATCGTTTAAACCTCTCATTTTAATTCTACTTTTTTGAATTGATTTATTTGAATAAACACAAATTATTCTATCCCATTTATCTTGATCTTTGGTTTCAA
>Ga0265297_10004142_pt1 | contig 24344 bp, 23 predicted proteins | sample Munlanlwell13791_FD_192502 | JGI IMG/M metagenome (GOLD analysis project Ga0265297, IMG submission 192502) | Leachate microbial communities from a municipal landfill in Southern Ontario, Canada - Leachate well 137-91 | ecosystem: Engineered > Solid waste > Landfill > Unclassified | place... | reverse complement strand
GTCTGGCAGGTCTCCTCGACGTGCTTTTGCGCATCCTGTATTATGGAATGCTCCTCGGCCATTCCCAGCCATCCTAAAATATTGCGTATCTCTCTCATTATCTCCTCCGTTAATTTTTGTGTTTAGACAACCCTCTTTTGGACCATTAAATTTTTAAGAAATATACCATTCCCTTTAAGGCGATAAAACTTATAATGCCCGATATGAACGGCGTGGCGAGCCAGCATATGATTATGTCTTTCATTATCCTGCCGTTCACAACACGCGCCCCCCGCACCAGCCCTACCCCGAATATCGCGCCGACGATCGAATGGCTGGTAGAGACCGGTATGCCAAAAATCGTATAGACATGAACATTGATGGCGCTGGCAAGCTGGGCGGATAACGCCATTATCGGCAAAAGGTTCGTTATCTCAGAACCGACCGTCTCAATTACTTTATACCCCCATGTGACGATGCCAAGGACTATGGCCGCACCGCCGATGATGACGCTTATGGTCGGGTTTAATATGCCGGCTCCGATTATCACTCCGGTGGCATTGGCGACATCATTAGCACCCCATGTATAGGAGACATAACAGCCGCTGATGATTATGAGCGCGGTAAGCACAGGCCGTAAGAATTTGACAGGCACGATCAGCGGGATCACTTTGCGGAATACTATATAAAATAGATAACCCATAAGGGCGGCGCCTAACGGGGTGAAGATCCAGCATAAAAAGATGTCTGTCAGAATTTTTACTTTTATCGGCGCGCTTATTGCTAAGCCGGCCCCGGCGACGGCGCCAACTATCGAATGGCTTGTGGAGATCGGCATCTTCCAGTATGTTGCAAGTACAACCCACGCGCACGCAGAAAAACTGGCGACAAGCGCCAGGCATGCACCCACAGTCTTGTCCAACTGATCCATCCGCACGATGCCTCTTCCTATGGTGTTGGAAACGTGGGACCCCTGCAGAAAAGCGCCTAAAAATCCGAAAATAGCTATGAGGACGATCGCTTGCTTTAAGGTGAGAACTTTTGAACCGACAGCGGTACCGAGAGAATTGGCTGCATCATTGGCTCCTATGGACCACCCTACCAGGACACCCATCAGGATGGTAAGGCCTATTAATAGAATCATGGTTCCTCGCGGTAAATTTCCCTTAATTATAATTTTATTTTAATTATGTGTCAAGGCATTATTGAGCCAACAGCGGGTCTTGTTTTTCCCTATATTTATGATATAATTACAAAACATACAGGAGATCATTATGAAAAAACGAGTTGTGGCATTGATCCTCGGCGGCGGCCAGGGAAAACGTCTATTTCCCCTTACAATGTATCGATCCAAACCGGCAGTCCCAATAGGCGGAAAATACCGCCTGATCGATATCCCGATCAGTAATTGCCTCCATTCCAATCTTAAGGATATATATGTATTGACGCAGTTCAATTCCGAATCGCTCAATAACCATATAAATAATACGTACCGATTTGACTATTTTTCGCGCGCATTTGTGCGCATCTTGGCTGCCGAGCAGACGGTCGATAATGTCAACTGGTTCCAGGGGACCGCTGACGCGGTTCGGCGCAACCTTGTCCACCTCGACCTTAAAGGCAATGAGGAGATACTGATACTATCCGGCGACCAATTCTACGAAATGGACTACATGAATCTTATCCAATTTCACAGAAAGAACAGGGCCGATCTCACTGTGTCGGTCATCCCCATACAGGAGAACGAGACTAAGGAATTTGGCATACTAAAGCTTTCAAATGATGACAGGATCGTAGGATTCAAGGAAAAACCTAAGACATTAGCAGGTTTGAAGGGATTTCGTTTTACGCGTAAACGATCCGCATTTGACCGTCTGCTGCCGAGTTCCTCTTATCTGGCGTCGATGGGCGTATATGTATTTAACGCTAAAGTGCTCAAGAAAGCCCTGGAAGGCAGCGACTATGATTTCGGACACGAGGTCATACCGCATTCGATAGAAAATTTTAAAAGTGTCGGATATATATTTAACGGATACTGGAGAGATGTCGGGACCATAGGAGCGTTCTACGACCTTAATATCGATCTGGCCACATACAAACCGCATTTTTCATTCTTCTATAGCGGCTCCGTATTTACCAGACCGCGTTTCCTGCCGCCCCCTCGGATAAACGACTGCCACGTAAGCCATTCTATCGTCACCGAAGGATGTATCGTCGGCGGCTCCGAGATAAAAAATTCCATGGTTGGCCTGCGAACGATAATAGGAAAAAACTGTAAGATATCGCGCTCGGTTATAATGGGCGCCGATTACTACGAGGATCCTGAAAGCACAGATCTTGTCAAGATAGGTATAGACGATGGCTCCTCCATCGAAAGGGCGATCGTTGACAAGAATGCCCGGATAGGCAAGAATGTGCTTATAAAGAATAGTAAAAATTTAAAAAATCACGACGGTGATAATTACTACATCAGGGATGGGATCGTTATAATACCTAAGAATACTGTGATCAAGGATGGGACTGTCATATAAAGCGTCGTGGTATTTATAAGGTATAGCAAAGCGTTAGGAGTAGGGGTGGGAAATGGGTTGTGAGTCGAGTTGTGAGAGTGAGGATGAGGTAAAACCAACCCTCACCCTAATCCCCGACCCACAACTCACAACCAACCCTAACCCCAATGGTTACTGATCCGACACTTAGTGCGCTTTACTCCCCTGTCTACTTCCCCTAGCCGCTAAAATATCCTCTATCTTTTTTATTGTGCTCGATTTATCCATCGCCCAGGCAGGCGCCGCATGATCTTCTCTATTCCCCTGTCCGGTAAGCCGCTGTATTATTATATTTTCTGAAAGGTGTTCCAAAAAATCGCAAGCCATCTCGGCATACTCTTCCTGGCTCAATAGCTGTATACCGCCTTCCTTATGCGATCGTTCTAATGGGCTTCCTTTCAAGACGTGCAGACTGTGTATTTTGACGGCTTCCACTTTCAAAGAACTCAAGGCCTTGGCGGTCTCGATGATATCGCTTCTCGTTTCATTCGGCAGGCCTAATATCACATGAACGCAGACCGGTATATTAAACTTCCCGGTCAAGGCCAGCGCCTCGAGAAAATCCTCGTATGTGTGGCCTCTATTTATTTTGCGGAGCGTTTCGTTATGCATCGACTGAAGGCCGTATTCTATCCCGACCTCGTAATTCTTTTTATAAGAAGCGATGAGAGCCAATTTCGACTCATCAACGGCATCGGGACGCGTCCCGATCGATATCCCCACCACCTCCTTGAACGGCAGTACTTCGTCGTAAACGGCCTTGAGTTTATCTATGGGGGCATACGTATTTGTAAATGCTTGAAAATAGGCGATAAATTTATCCGCCTTCTTTGTCTTTTTTAAGTAATCGACCCTTCGCGCGAGCTGTCTGGATACCGTCTTTTCAGGGTCCGCATAAGAGGCGCGCGAACCGCCGGCATTACAATAGATGCACCCCCCGGAACCTTTAGAACCATCCCTGTTTGGGCACGTAAATCCAGCGTCAATACCTATTCGGTAAACTTTGCAGCCGTATTTTTGTTTAAGGTAAGAATTGTAATCGTTGTATGGTTTCATATCTATGACCCCGCAGAGCGGCTTCGTCTCAGCTTCTCTACATAGACCATAAGTATCGAAATGGCGGCGGGCGTGACTCCGGAGATGCGCGAGGCCTGGCCCAAACTAATCGGTTTAAATCGCGCCAATTTTTCTTTTATCTCCGATGATAGGCCATTTATAATAGCGTAATCTATATTTTGAGGTATATGCACTTTCTCAATTTTATTGAACCGCTGGATCTCGCTAAGCTGGCGGTTTATATAACCTTCATACTTAACTTCTATCTCCAATGCCTTTATCTCTTCGGATGAAAGCTTGAGATCCTCGTCTATGCCGAGCTCTTGATAAGAAACCTCCGGCCGTTTTAGCACAGTCTCCAGGCGGGATTTCTTAAGGTGGGTCCTGGCCTGACGTATGTTTTCCTGTTTCTTCATCGCGCGGCCGAGCTTCTGATCATCGACCAGGCCTATCTCGTGCCCTATAGGGCTAAGCCTGATATCCGCGTTATCTTCACGCAAGAGCAGCCTATATTCAACTCGAGAGGTGAACATCCTGTAGGGTTCACTGGTCCCCTTAGTCGTCAGATCGTCTATCAAGACGCCTATGTAGGCCTGCGACCTGCCCAGGATAAGCGGCTTCAGGGACTTTATCTTTAAAGCAGCATTTATTCCGGCCATCAACCCGAGACTGGCAGCCTCCTCGTAGCCTGTGGTCCCGTTTATCTGGCCGGCAAGATAAAGGCCGGCGATCATCTTGGTCTCCATGGTTGGATAAAGCTCAGTGGGATCGACAAAATCATACTCTATACCATAGCCGGGCCTCGTTATCTTGGCGCTCTCAAGCCCTTCAATGGAATGGACCATCATCTCCTGGACATCAACAGGAAGGCTCGTAGATATGCCGTTAGGGTAATACTCCGTGGTATTCATACCCTCCGGCTCCAGAAATATATGATGCCTGTCACGATCCGGAAAACGATATATCTTATCTTCTATCGACGGACAGTACCGTACCCCGGTCCCCTTTATCTTTCCCGTGAATAGCGGCGACCTGTCAAGGTTTGAGCGTATTATGTCATGGGTCGTTTTGTTTGTGTAGGTTATATGGCACGGCAGCTGCTCTCTCAATATCTTTCCGGTATCAAAAGAGAACGGGGTTATGATATCGTCGCCCGGCTGAACGGTCAATTTCTCGAAATTAATGGTCTTTCCGTCCAGGCGGGCGCAGGTCCCGGTCTTGAGCCTGCCCATCTTAAGCCCTATCTCCTTAAGAGATCTTGCTAAACCGGAGGAGTTCTTCTCCCCTATTCGTCCGCCGTCAAAATGCTCGAGCCCTATGTGTATAAGGCCGTTCAAGAATGTGCCCGTTGTAATTATAACGGTCTTGGCATAGTAGGTCTGGTTTAAAAATGTTTTAACACCGTAAACAGAGCCATCTTTGGTCAAAAGTTCTTCAGCTAGGGCCTCTTTTACATCCAGATCGGCCTGGCCGTCTATTATGGATTTGACAAAAAGCCTGTAGAGATGCCTGTCGGCTTGCGAGCGGCTCGACCTTACGGCCGGCCCCTTCTTTGTATTAAGGGTCCTGAATTGTATTGCCGACGCATCTGCGGCCTTAGCCATCAACCCCCCAAGGGCATCGACTTCCTTAACCAGCTGCCCTTTGGCAAGGCCGCCTATGGCGGGATTACACGACATGAGGCCTATAGTGTCCGCGCTCATAGTCATCAAAAGCGTCCTGCAGCCCATCTTTGCCGATGCCAAAGCAGCCTCACATCCGGCATGGCCGCCGCCAATAACTATAATGTCATATTCGTTTTTCATATTTAAGTCAGTATTTTAGCACATTTTGAGGCTTTATAGCAGGTTTTTCGTTGTGCGAAAAGCAGATAGCTGACGGCAGAAAGCTGAAAGCTGACAAAAAAAGTGGATGGCAACAGCACTTTTAGGTAACGTGTACCTTTAGGCCCGAGAACGGGTCACTCTAAGCTGTTGTCATCCGTATATTATTATACACTATTTCCGGTAAAAAGCAAGTTTTTGGGTCATTTCTTTACACGAAGCGCTTTTAATGATGACATTATCTGCACTGCCCTAAGGGTCGTTTCTAGGTTCAACGGCTTAGATATGTAGTAATCCGCTTCGAATTCATACGCCTTCATTACGTTTAAGTGTTCGTTCAGCGCGCTTATCATGATCACCGGCGTCCATTTTCTGGTGGTCCTCAGCTCTTTCAGGAATTCGAATCCATCCATCACCGGCATCTTTATATCGCACAATATGATATCCGGGCTCTCCGCGTCGAAGGTCTTCAGGGCGTCTTTCCCGTTGGACGCCGTAACGACTTCGTATGACCGCGCCTGAAAGAAATCCTTCAATAAGACCAATACGTCTTTTTCATCATCCACCACAAGTATCTTTTCCACAAAGACCTCTGCTATTTTCTATAGAATTCGTTTACGATCGAAACCACTTCCTGTGGCTTATCTACTATATGAAAGATATTCATATCGTTCTTAGCTATCATATTTTCCGGTAAAAGCGTATTTCGGATCCATCCTATGAGCCCTTTCCAGAATTTACTGCCTACAAGTATTACAGGGAAAGGCTCGATCTTCCCGGTCTGGACCAGCGTTATGGCCTCAAAAAACTCGTCCATCGTACCAAAACCGCCCGGGAACGCTATTAAGGCCTTGGAATATTTCGCGAACATGACCTTGCGGCAGAAGAAGTACCTGAACTCAAGCGGCCGGGTAACATACTTATTGGGTTTCTGCAGGGTCGGTATTAGTATGTTCAACCCTATAGACTCTCCTCCGCCCTCCTTCGCGCCTTTATTGGCGGCTTCCATTATGCCGGGACCGGCGCCGGTAATGATAGAATAACCGTTCTTCACAAGCTTTAAAGCGGTCTCTTCGGCCGGACGGATGGGCCCTGGCAGAACCAAAAATAGAGACCGCGTTCGTCACGTCAGACAGTTCCTCAAAACCGTCAACGAATTCGCTCATTATCCTGAATATGCGCCACGGGTCCTCTTTAGTAAAATCACCTTTCATTACTGGCATCTGTTTTTCAACCTCCCTTTATCGATCAGGCGTTCGGCATCAAAATTACGTGCTAATCTATAGATAAAAAAGTAGCTTAGCGGCTTGACCGGATTGTATATTTGGTCAATGATCAAATGCTGGGTTATCCCGGCCGCAAAAGCCACCCAGCCGCTATTCAGTGAAAATAAGGTTATCGCCAGCCATACAGCAATGACAAATTCATACGAATGCAGAACCAACGGCATACGGGTGAGCTGGACTTCAGAGCATGCGTCGTAGATCTTGCGCAGGTCAAGGCTGAACTTATGGCTCATGGCATAATCGAGCAAGTGATCCGCGTCTATGAGAACACCGCTCAAGAATGCTATAACGGCATCCTGCGCTGACTTAAAGTACGCGCCCACAGCCACCGCTACAACCGCGGACGCGACAGCATGCGATAAAGGTTTGATACGCTATCCCGTCTAAAGAGTCTTTATGGAATCGAAAGTGCCGAAAGTGTTCGGTTCCCGTTCCTGATTCTCGGAATCGAGGAGCCACTCGCCGTCAACTACGAATTTATATTTATACCTGCCCGGCTGCAGACCCAGCGTCTTTATCCACTTTCCGTCATTGGCCCTCGCGAGCCTGCTTTCGTCATTGATCTTCCAGTGATTAAAATCTCCTACGACATATATATCTTTTGCATTCGGCGCGTTTATCGCAAACGTAGCTTCACGGGCAGCGACCGCGGCCTCGACCTCAGCCAGCGCCTTATCAAACTCCGCGGCACCGTCAAACCTGAGTATCTCCCGGCCCAGATCCATGTAATCGATCGCGCCGTTAGACTCCTTATCGAATTGAATAACCGAGACCCCTGCGCCCGCGGCTTTCCTGAGGGCGATATTCACCCTTATGAAGGTGGTAAGCATCTGGTCTTTAAAATAGGTCTTTATCTCATTGAACATCGTCGTGCAGTACTTGGTCCTCTTATCGAAAAGCGTGGCAAGCGCATTGACCCTTGGGGCGTGATTTATCTTAACCTTTATCAATTCCAGCATACCCAGCAGTTTGCTTACCCCCATCAGCGAAAATGCGCTCATGTCGAGAGGAACGATGATGTCATCGGCAGCCCTCAAGGCATTGAATGTCAAGAAGCCAAGACTTGGCGGGCAATCGATCACTATATAATCATATTCGAGTTTTTGGGCGGTTATGGCCTGGTATAACTTGGAAACGGCGTCTTCTTTATCTTTGAGCTCCTGCTCCAGCGTGCTCAATAATATATTCGAAGGCACTATATCTAGATTTTTAGTGACATTCTTTATGCAGGCCGTGATCTCTCTCTTCTTCTCCGCGTTATCGGTCATAACGTTATATATCGAAGTATCCACAGATTGGCTGGCTACGCCCAGGCCGAACGAGGCATGCGCCTGCGGATCCAGATCGATAAGCAAGACCCTCTTGCCCAGCTCTGCCAGCGCACTGGCTAAATTTATAGCTGTGGTGGTCTTTCCGCATCCGCCCTTTTGATTCGTGATCGATATTGTCTTCATTTTCACGTCTCCTTTGCTATGGTTATATTTTTTATATATGCCTTTAAATTTATCGGAGAATCCATGTCCTTTGAGGATTCGCCGGTATACGCGCTCTCTATCCTGATATGACTGATATCGGACAGGTCTATATCTCCCTTTATCGGATCAAGTTTTATGATCTTGTCCGTCCACTTTGATGATAGGTAAACATTATCCAGCTTCATAGATCTGTTCTTGGAATCACGCAAAACGATATTGAGTCTTTCGCCGCCCACCTCCCCGCGCATTGACAGTTTTAAGTACCGCTTTGAAAAATCTACCGGAAATTTAAAGTCTATAGCAATATCGGCCCATCTGTATTTAGTCGGATTATCGAATAATATAAGGCCCTTGATAGATCTGGCCTTATCTTTCTGTGCGCCGCCCCTCACCTGAATGTTCTTAACCAAGTCCCTGTTAATAGCTCCGGCATCGATTATATTGATGATCTTGGCTTTATTCAGGTTAGCCTTTACGTAAGAGATGTAATTGTGATGGAATATTGAGGCAGCTATTAAAATAGCAGCTAAGACGGCAATAAATGCTGCCGGGGCTATTAATAGTTTTACCGGGATATTTATGGGATTCGGCGACTTTTTCCTGCGGGTTTTTTGACGATTCTTCTGATAGAAGTACGTATCGGCGATATGGCCATATAACGCGTCTTCTTTAAAAAATGGTTTCTTTGCGGTCTCTATCGTCTTAGTCATCAAAACGGCTTAACGATAATATTATCATTAAAATAAATATATATCATAATTACATAAATTACAAATATTTTTTTACAAAATTCACTCCATTCTTAAATATCATCAGCCCATCTCCGTCTTTCTTTGATCTATCCGGCTGTCTGGTCCAGCTTGGATGCTGAAAAACACTTACATGTCGCTCCGGATGAGGCATCAGGCCGAAGACCCTGCCTGTCGGATCGCATATACCTGCAATATTCTCTACGGAACCGTTCGGGTTACATGGATAACCGCGCAGGGCACCATCTTTATCAACATATTCAAATACTACCAGTTCCTTCTGCCGTATCGCAGACAAGACCTCTTCATCCTTCGGTATGAACTTACCCTCCCCATGCGCTATCGGCAGGCTTATCAATTCATCCATACCCTTGGTCCATAAACAGTTAGACCTGACCGGCCGTAAGTGGACCCACCTATCTTCGAATTTATTGGAATCGTTCAGCGTAAGCGTCGACTCGATGGTTTGAAGATCTCCCGAAAGGTTCGGCAGGAGACCGGCCTTCACAAGTATTTGAAAACCGTTGCATATGCCTATTATAAGCTTGCCGTCCTTAACAAACTTCTGCAGCTGGGTTTCGATCTTAAATTTCAGCTCATTAGCCAATATCTTGCCGCTGGCGATGTCGTCTCCATACGTGAAACCGCCGGGCAGCGCGAGTATCTGATATTCCTTCAGTTTCTTCCTGCCGGAAGTAAGCTCGTTGATATGGACCAGCTCTGTCCGCGCCCCGGACGTTTGAAACGCAAAGGCCGTCTCTTTGTCGCAATTGGTTCCGGCGGTCCTCAATATGATCGTTCTTGGATTTTTCATTATTATAATTTCTCGAACGGGCTCTTCCAGCTAGCCTTTAACGTATGTATATTAGTGTCCACTATAAGTTTATTGCGCAAACTGCGTATCTTGAAACTCTTATCCGGGGTTATCTTGCCTATTCGCCATACCGGCATGCCCGCCATGGCTTTTTCAAATTTATCCGGGTCCTCAACTTCGACTATGAAACGGGAGTTCGACTCGGCAAACAGCATAACATGGTCCGAAAGGGCTTCCTGAGCAGCCGGCATGGAAGTCTTATCGAAAGAGACGTCCATCCCCAAACCCCCGGCAAAGGCCATCTCAGCCAGAGCCACTGCCGCGCCGCCGTCTGAACAGTCATGGCAGGACCTGACGCAGCCTTTTTTTATGGCTCCAGACAGCTTGGACATGAGACGTTTCCCGAAGGCCGGATGCAGCCTCGGAACATTATTGCCGGTAAACCCAAGCATCTTGTAGTATTGGCTCCCGCCCAGCTCATCACGGGTGATACCAACCAGATATACATCGTTGCCGGCTCTCTTGGCATCCATGGTTATGGCCTTGGTTATATCGTCCATGATACCGATGCAGGAGATGAGAAGCGTCGGCGGTATCGCGATCGTCCCTTTGCTTGTCGAGTATTCGTTATTTAAACTGTCTTTTCCGGAAATAAACGGGACCCCGTAAGCCTTTGCGATATCGTAACAGGCCTGCGATGCCCTCACCAGGCCGCCTAGCCTGTCCGGCTTATTGGTATTGCCCCAGCAAAAATTATCAAGTATGGCGCATTTGGTTATGTCGCCGCCGACCGATACCACCTGGCGAAGCGCCTCATCTATGACCGCGGCGGCCATCCAGTACGGATCTATCTTTCCGTAGTCAGGGTTTATTCCGCATGATAATATTATCCCCTTCTTCGAACCGAAAATGGGAGCCGTTACAGACGCGTCGCCGGGACCATCGAGCTCAGCACCCTGCAGGGGTTTTATGATGCTCCCGCCCTGCACCTCATGGTCGTATTGGCGTATTATCCATTCCTTGCTGGCTATGTTCCAGTTGGCCATTAACCTTATGAGGTCATTGGTAAGATTATTCTTCGCGATCTTCTTCGGCTCCGCGTATCTTGGCTGTGTCCAGACGGCCTTGCGCTTTACTTCCGGCAGGCCGTCATGAAGGAACTTCATCTCCATGTCGCAGACCAGCGTGCCGTTATAAAATAACTCGAGGCGTTTCGTGGCAGTAAATTTCCCTATTACGGTGGCCTCAACATTTTCATTTTCAAAAAGCTTTATCAGCTTGTCGATCTTTTTAGGACTGACGGCCAGGACCATGCGCTCCTGGGCCTCCGAGATCCATATCTCCGCGTAACTAAGCCCTTTGTATTTCAGCGGGACCTTCTCAAGCCGCACCTGGGCGCCTATCTCCTCGCCCATCTCTCCGACCGCGCTGGATAGCCCGCCCGCTCCGCAATCGGTGATCGCATTATAAAGGTTCTTGTCCCGGGCCTGGAGCAGGGCGTCGGTCACCTTCTTCTCCTGTATCGGGTTGCCGATCTGGACGGCCGATCCGGAAAGGCCTTTAGATTCGTGGGTCAACTCGCCGGAAGAAAATGTGGCGCCGTGAATGCCGTCTCTGCCGGTCCTGCCTCCGACAACAACTATAAGATCGCCGGGATTGGTCTTTTTAAACGATTTATTTCTGGGCATGATGCCGACGTTGCCGCAGAAGACCAGAGGATTGCCCACAAAATTTTCATCAAATAGTACCGCGCCATTCGATGTCGGGATGCCCATTCGGTTGCCGTAATCACGCACACCGCCGACAACACCCTTCATTATGCGTTTCGGATGCAGGCTGTTTTTCGGGAGTTTTTTGTACGGATAGTCCGGAGGACCGAAGCAGAAGACGTCCGTATTTATGATGGGTTTGGCGCCCAGCCCGGTGCCGAGCGGATCGCGTATCACCCCTCCGATGCCGGTCCCGGCCCCGCCGTATGGTTCGAGGGCTGACGGATGGTTGTGGGTCTCGACCTTAAAACATACGTCATGTTCTTCATCAAATCGGATTATGCCGGAGTTGTCTTTGAAGACGGAAACGCACCATGGCCTATTGAGCTCGTCGGTGACTTTCATCACGGTATTCTTCAAAAGGTTCTTTATGGTCTTGCCTTCGTATTCGATCAGCCCCCTGAAGGTCTTATGTTTGCAATGTTCGGACCATGTCTGGGCCAGTGTCTCAAGCTCGCAGTCGGTCGGGTTACGCTTCAACTTACGGAAGTAGGACTGTATCGATCTCATCTCATCCAGACTGAGGAAGAGCTGACCCTTTTTGGATATCTCATGCAGCCTGTCATCATCGGCATTTATAAGATCGACATGGGTCAATTTAAAATGGTAGGCCGGCGGCTCGGGCGGTATCTTCGATCTCCCCGTAACCAGATGCTGGATCACTTTATTGTATAAGATGTTTTCCGATATGGAATGGATGTCTTTGTACGGCAGAGATCCTTTGATAAGATATTTTTTAACGGTCTTGAGATCCTTGACCCCATTAATGCCAAGGTCCCTGATCGCCTTTTTGGCGCTCTCCTCGACGGGATCCATCACGCCCGGATTATACGCCACCTCGACGACCTTATAGCCGGCATCATCGAATACCCCGGCGTCGTAACTGTATTCCTGGGTTATCGGGTCGATGAGGAGGTTGTCGCAGATCAGCCTTATTTCGGATTCTTCAATATCGCCTTCGAGCAGATATACCTGCACAAAATGAACATGGCTGACCTTATCCTTAAAACCGAGGTCCTCGATCTCCTTCTTAACGCTTCCGCCTACAGCGTCGTAAAACCCCTCCCTCTCCCTTACCTCAACTCTCCAGAACATCTATTCCCATTCTATGGTCGAAGGCGGTTTCGAGCTTATATCATAAGCCACCCTGTTCACGCCTTTAACCTCATTTATGATCTTGTTTGATATCGAACCGAGAATATCGTATGGTATCCTGGCCCAATCGGCCGTCATGCCGTCCACACTTGTCACAGCCCTGATCGCAACGACATTCTCATACGTCCTCTCATCGCCCATCACACCCACGGACTTTATCGGTAAAAGAACGGCAAATGCCTGCCATATCTTATCGTATTGCCCTTTCTGCTTCAACATAGCTATAAATCTGTCATCGACTTCGCGCAGAAGATCGCATCGCTCCTTGGTGACCTCCCCAAGTATCCTTACTGCCAGGCCGGGTCCGGGGAACGGATGGCGGCCAAGGATCTCCTGAGGCATCTTTAATTCCCGGCCGACTTTTCTGACCTCATCCTTAAAAAGATATTTGAGCGGCTCGATGAGTTTGAGGTTCATTTTTTTAGGAAGACCGCCGACATTGTGGTGCGTCTTTATCGTAGCGCTCGGACCCCCAAAGGCCGATCGCGACTCGATGAGATCGGGATATAGGGTGCCCTGCGCCAGATACTTGACAGCGCCGATCTTCTTCGCCTCGGAATCAAAAACCTCTATGAAGGTCCGCCCTATTATCTTGCGCTTTCTCTCAGGATCGATGACCCCTTTTAGATTTTTCAGGAATTTTTCCGACGCATCGATGACGCGCAGATCGATCTTGAAATGTTTCTGAAAGACCTGCTCAACCAATTTTGCCTCATTTTTGCGCAATAAGCCGTTGTCGACGAATATACATTTAAGGTTATGTCCGATGGCCCTGTTTATCAGGACCGCGGCGACGGATGAATCGACGCCACCCGAAAGCCCGAGGACGACCTTATCCTTGCCTACGCCCTTCCTGATGTCGGCGATGGTCTCGCTGACAAAAGACTTCATCGACCAGTCGCTGCGCGCCTTGCAGACGCCTAAAACAAAATTCTTTATTATAGTCCTTCCGTATTCGGTATGCGCCACCTCCGGATGGAACTGCACTCCAAACAAGGCCCTGTCGAAATCCGCGAATGCGGCTATGGGCGTATTACCGGAAAGGCCTATCCGCTTAAAAGCGCGCGGCATACGCTTGACCTTGTCCCCGTGGCTCATCCACGACACGCTCTTTTTCGGAATATTCTTAAAAAGAGATCTGTGGTCGGTTACCGTGAAGACAGCGCGCCCATATTCACGCGAATGCGATCTCTCCACCATTCCGCCGAGAGACTTTGCCATGAGCTGCATCCCGTAGCATATGCCGAGGACGGGTATGCCTAATCCCAGAAGCCTGGCGTCGCAGGTGGGCGCGCCTTTGGAATATACGCTCGCGGGTCCGCCTGAAAGTATTATGCCTTTGATATTTTTATCCCTTATATCTTCTAGCCTTGTATCCGGCGGCATTATTTCGCAGAAGACATTATGTTCGCGCACCTTGCGCGCGATCAGCTGATTATACTGCGAACCAAAATCGATAATTAATATTGTCTCGCGTTTCATTATGTGCCTTGTTTTTTGGCGATGCCTGCGCAGCACTTGCTTTCCAGCGCCTTCTTTGACGGCGGCTTGCAGATAGTCGTAGGATAATTGCCCGTAAAACACGCGGTGCAGAACTCTTCCCTGGGAAGCATCATAGAGTTGAGCATGCCGTCCAGGCTTAGATATTCCAGGGAGTCCACTCCTATAAATTGCCTTATCTCTTCCAGTGTGCGCTTCGAAGCGATCAATTCTTTTTTTGTAGGGAAATCGATCCCGTAAAAACACGGCGATATAAGCGGAGGACAGCTGACGCGCATATGTATCTCTTTCACCCCGGCCTGCCGCAGCGCCCTCACCCTGCCCCTCGAGGTTGTGCCGCGCACAACAGAGTCTTCCACTATCACGACACGCTTGCCCTGCAGAACATCCTTGACCGGGTTGAGCTTGACCCTGACCTTAAAATCCCTGATCAGCTGGCTCGGCTGTATAAATGTCCTGCCGATGTAGTGATTTCTTATGAACGCTATCTCCAGCGGTATCTTTGATTCTTCAGCGTACCCAAGCGCAGCGTACGTTCCGGAATCCGGTATAGGCATGACGAGGTCGGCATCGATAGGATGCTCTTTCGCAAGCATCCTTCCAAGGTTCTTACGCGTTAGATATACGCTCTTCGTGAATATATTAGAGTCCGGCCGTGAAAAATATATATATTCGAATATACAGAAGGCGTGCCGCTTCTGTTCAGCCGCCTTCACCGAAGTGATCCCGCTCTTGTCTATGATGACCGTCTCGCCCGGCTCAACATCCCGCACGTACGTCGCCTGCACCATATCCAGCGCGCAGGTCTCGCTTGCCACTATATAGGCATCGCCGATCTTACCTATGCAGAGCGGCCGGAAACCGTGAGGATCGCGGATGGCGTAGATGGCGTCATTTATCATCAGAACAAATGAGTAGGCGCCCTCAAGCCTCGAAACGATCGGGGCAACCTTTTCCCGATAATTATTCTTATGGTCCTTCACGAGAAGATGTATTATGAGCTCTGAATCCATCGTCGTCTGTAATATGGATCCGGCATCTTCCAGTTCGTTGCGCAGTTGAACGGAATTTGTGAGATTTCCGTTGTGAGCCACTGCGATAAAGCCCTTTTTATGATTTACCAGCAGGGGCTGGACGTTCTTTACAGTGCTGGACCCGGTGGTGGAATACCTTACATGGCCGATGGCCAGGCTGCCCTTAAGCTTTTTGAGATTATCGGAGTTAAAGACGCTTCCGACATGCCCCATCCCTTTTTGCTGATATACCTTCCGATGATCAAAACTGATTATGCCGGCAGACTCTTCTCCTCGGTGCTGGAGCGCGTAGAGCGCCAGATAGGCCAGCTGCGCGGCATCCTTGTGACCATAGATCCCAACTACACCACAATATTCCTTCATGACCTTTAGCCTTTACTATTAAGAACTCTTAATAGTTTTATGATAATCCTGCAGCGGCGTTACAGATATCTTGGGCCGCTTGATCAGGTTCTCTATCCCGTTAACCGAAGCCTGCGCCCCCGATATGGTAGTTATAAGGGGAACGTTATACAGTATCGCATGCGAGCGTATCTTGGTCTCATCTTCCTTGGTTGATTTACCGCTGGGGGTATTTATTATAAGGGCGATCTTACCATCTTTGATCAGGTCGATTATATTCGGCCGGCCTTCGTGCAGCTTTGGCAGTGTGGTAATATTTATGTCATTATTTTTAAGGGCTTCGCCGGTGCCGGAAGTGGCCATTATCTTAAATCCCATATCTTCAAGTTTTTTCGCGATGAATACAATATTGCGCTTGTCCTGATTTTTCACGCTTATGAAGACGTTCCCTTTTATGGGCAGGTTCTGACCGGCCGCGATCTGGCTCTTCGTATAGGCCGCGCCGAAGGTCTTGTCTATGCCCATCACCTCGCCGGTAGATTTCATCTCTGGCCCCAGGATGGCGTCAACGCCCATAAATCTTATGAAAGGAAACACGGATTCCTTCACTGCCACATACTTAATATTCCTCTCCTTGGTGAAACCTATCTCTTCCAGCGTCATGCCGATCATTATCTTCGTAGCTACCTTGGCAAGCGGCACGCCGATGGCCTTGCTTACGAACGGCACGGTCCTGGACGCCCTGGGATTCACCTCCAGGACATAGACCGTGTTATTCTTTACGGCATACTGTATGTTCATCAACCCGCGCACGCCAAGCTCTTTTGCCATTGCATACGTATTTTTCTTTATCGACTCTATGATATCTTTACCGAGCGTATGAGGCGGAAGCACCATGGCGCTGTCGCCGGAATGTATGCCGGCCTCTTCGATATGCTCCATTATGCCGCCGATAACACAGGCCTTGCCGTCGGCTATGGCGTCAACATCCACTTCGATAGCGTCCTCAAGAAACTTGTCGATGAGTATGGGCCTTTCAGGGGATGCCTCCACGGCCTTCTCCATATAATCACAAAGCCCCTTTTCGTCATAAACTATCTCCATCGCCCTGCCGCCCAGGACATAAGACGGCCTCACCACGACAGGATAGCCGATCTTGACGGCCACTTCCTTGGCTTCATCGAAAGACGTGGCAGTGCCGTTATCTGGCTGGATGAGCTTCAATTTTTTGAGCATCTGCTGGAATTTCTTGCGGTCTTCGGCAATGTCTATCGAGTCCGGGCTGGTGCCAAGGATATTCACTCCGCATTTCGCTAATGCGCCGGATATATTCAAAGGCGTCTGCCCGCCAAACTGGACTATCAGACCCATAGGCTTTTCGATAGCAACGATATTCATGACATCTTCTACGGTAAGCGGTTCAAAATAGAGGCGGTCTGAGGTATCGTAATCGGTGGATACCGTTTCAGGATTGCAATTCACCATTATGCTTTCATATCCCCGCTCTTTCAGGGCGAAAGAGGCATGGCAGCAGCAATAATCGAACTCGATACCCTGGCCGATCCTGTTAGGGCCGCCGCCCAATATCATGACCTTTTTATTTTCGGATTGCTCTGTCATAGGGACTAAATAAAAATGGCCAGTAGAGACGATAATTCTCCCTGGCCACAACCTTTCAGCTGTAGATGGTATTTACTCGGCTTGTGCAGTAATATACATCCCTTGGCAAACATTAAGTAATTCCATATATATATGACAATATTTTAACATATATGATTCTCTAATTTTAAACGGTGTGCTATCTGATAAACGTAAAGGATTGTAGCATGGCCGGATTTACCTGTCAAGACGATTTTCAGGTGCGGATGTTAAGTTACGAAAAGGTTGCGGGAGGAGAACTTGCCGTCTGTCGTAAGGTTGACCCCAAGCATCTTCAGCCCAACCTCATCGCCAGGGGTCGGTATATGGGTAAGATGGATCTCGCATCCCCTAAGCTCAACGAGCTTCTTCATCGCTATCTCGGCGGTATGGTTGGTGGTAGCGCTTATGGAAAGGGCTATGAGAGTCTCCTCCAGGTCAAGGCTCTCAGGCTCAGCCTTCAATATGCCCTCTTTAAGCATCGAAATCTGGTTTATGATCTGCGGAGATAGCAATAGTATTTCGTCCGGTATATTGCATAATATCTTGACAGAATTCAGTATCAGGCTCGAAGCGGCACGCATCAGTTTCGAATTCTTGCCCGTAATTATCCTGCCGTCCTTCAGCTGTATGGCCGCCCCGCAAAATATCCCGGCGAATCCTTTTCCCTGTTTCTCGGCATCTTCAGAGGCGCGCCTCGAGGCCTCGACAACCGGCCTATCCACGACCTTCACTTCCATCTCTTCCATAAGCAGCGCAACCCTATCGACCGTTTCCTTCTTTTCGATCCCCATGACGTATTCCGAATTATACCTGAAATACCGCCGGATAAGCTCCTGCTTCGCGGCGGTCTGCACAACGGCATCATTGACTATGCCGAACCCGGCGCGGTTGACGCCCATATCCGTCGGAGAATTATATACCGGCAGATTCGCCTTCTTGTCCAATATCCGCGTCAGCATAAGTTTTAATATCGGGAAGCTCTCAACGTCTCTATTGTAATTTACGGCGGTCTCGTTGTATTTTGCCAGATGGAACGGGTCCACGAGATTGAAATCTTGTATATCCGCGGTAGCCGCTTCATATGCCACGTTAACAGGATGCTTCAATGGAAGGTTCCATATCGGGAAAGTTTCGAATTTAGCGTATCCGGCATTGATGCCTCGCTTGTGGTCATGATAAAGCTGAGATAGACAGGTGGCCAGCTTTCCGCTATTAGGGCCGGGGGCCGTAACTACGACGACCGGTTTTTTTGTTTCAATATAATCATTGCGCCCAAAACCATTTTCACTTATCACCGCATCGATGTTGGTGGGGTATCCCTCTATGGGATAATGCAGATAGACCTTCACCCCTCTGCGCTCAAGTTTATTCTTAAAGACTACGGCTGAATGCTGGTTATTAAAACGGGTTATGACAACCGCCAGTATGTCCAGGCCCCACCTTCTCAGATCGTCTATAAGCTTGAAAGTCGCGGCGTCATAGGTAATACCGAAATCACCGCGAACACGCCCTTTCTCGATATCGCTGGCATAGATAGAGAGGACGATGTCGATCTTATCTTTAAGCATCTGTAAAAGCCGTATCTTGACGTTATGGTCATATCCGGGCAGGACCCTTGCGGCGTGGTAGTCGTAGCAGAGCTTGCCGCCAAATTCCAGATAGAGCTTGTTATCAAATTTCTTCATCCTATCCAGAATGGCCGCTGTCTGTTCTTTAAGATATTTCTCGTTATCGAAACCTATCTCTGAGCGTTGCTTAATATCAATTTGCATATTTTTTGTGCAGATTATACTAAAATGCTTCCTTTATGTAAAGTCCCTTGGATTATACCTTAGAGATGCGATATTTGCAAATTACCGTATTAACGTATTGCCCTTATCCTGCCAATCTTTCAGGCCGCCTTTATAGTCCAGCACCGTATAGCCGAGCTCGGAAAATCTTCTGGCTGCGATTGTGCTGGCCGGACAATTGAAGCTGGCGCAATATACGATTATCCTGGAGTCTTTCGCAAGGCGCCTTTGCGCCGTCTCTTTCGTTATGGTATCGACCGGAAAAGAGGCCGAAGACTCTATGTGGCCGGACCTGTAGCTTGACTCCGGCAATACATCCAGGAGCAGATATCTCTCTCCCGAATGCTGTATCCTTACAAGTTGATCGTAAGTTATCTGCCGCGCGCCTTCATTTACTTTCGCGTTTTGGTAGGTCTCCTGATAGGTAACTGACTGCCTCATACTATTACCCTCCTTCCAAAAACTCAACGCATCCTATTTTACTATCCTGAAACGCGGACCATTCTTTTCAACTTCTTTACGGAACGCATCGTTAGCCGCCTTGAATATCTCGGCATTCGATTCCCACCCCTTATACTCAGGACGGGACTTCGCCCAATCCTCAAAGATCGCCCACCTAAGCTGGGCCATAACAGCCTGGTCTTCGCTTAAACCGACCTTCTTATCGTCGGTCTTCACCTGGACCGTGGGAATGTTCTGGCTGCCCTTATAATCCACGATAGGCTTAACCGTCCCGGTTACCATATTATACTCCGACGGTATCTTGATCCCGCCTATCTCGTAATTAACCGTCCTCACGAAAAATAGCTTAAAGATGAGCCATACCGCCAATACGACTGTCAGTATAATTATGAAGCTTCTTATGGTCTTGTTGTTTTCCATGTCTGTCCTTATATCGTTAAGAGCAGCAACCGCCGCCGCCCTTGGTCGCATCCTTGCCGTCTTTATCTTTAGGAGCACAGCAACAGCAACCGCCGCCCATCTTCTTCATAACGAAGAAGACTACTAATCCGACTACAAATGCTGATAACGCAAGCTTTAACATTTGGCACAACTCCTTTCGTTAATCTTCAACCTTGCCTTCAACATCAATTATATCCCTATCGTTTTGGTTTCGGCAAGTATAATCGTACGTCTTCACATCCAGGCGTCTGCCCGGGACTATCGCTATATTTAAAAAGATACTTATAATGCTGAAGAGAATGGCCGACCAAAAAGCGCTCCCAAAAGTCGATATATTCAAACCCGGCACAAGTTTGGCGGTCATGTAAAAAATGAATCCGTTGATAAAAAGCGTGAATATCCCCAGGCTCATCATATTGATGGGCAGTGTTAGCATTATAAGAACAGGCCGTAAAAATGCGTTTAATAGGCCTATGACGGCCGCGGCCAATACGACGGATCCAAAGTTCACGGGGCTTAGGCCGCTCATTATGTAGACCACCGCGAACAGGGCGGCCACATTCACGATCCATTTAATCACTATATCCTTCATGATGGTTTACTCACCTATTATCTTTATCAGGACCCTCTTCTTCCGCCTGCCGTCAAACTCTCCGTAAAATATCTGTTCCCACGGCCCGAAATCCAGCTTGCCGGCGGTCACAGCCACAACTACCTCCCTGCCCATCACGGTCCTCTTTAAATGCGCGTCGCCGTTGTCCTCGCCGCCGAGGTTATGGTCATAAAACTCCTTGCCGTATGGGGCCATCTTTTCAAGCCACTTTATAAAATCTTTATGGAGCCCCCTCTCATCGTCGTTTATGAATACCGATGAGGTGATGTGCATGGCATTGACCAGACACAGGCCTTCCCTGACAGCGCTTTTAGCGAGAGCGTCTTCGACCTCCGAGGTTATATTGATAAATTCCTGGCGGCTCTTTGTATTGAAAGTCAGATATCGGGTATAGGAATTCATAAAAGTATTTTACTACTAAAATATATCGAAAGCAATATTAAAGCCGGGGGGTTATTTATCGTAAGTGGAATAATAGTACGGCGTGTATGCCTGGAACTCCGCGGCACAGGTATCGACAAGCTTAAAATCAGGCTCGATCTTATGGTCTTTTCGAAGCTTAAGGACGCCCTCTTCGGTATTGCCGGTAAGCATCGCTATCTGAGCGTCGCTAAAACCGAACTCTTTGGCTTTCCGCAGCAGGTCGCGTCCGATCTGTCTGCCGCAGGCCAGCACCTCTTTTTCAACATCGATTATCTCTTTGATATTATAAAGGAACCACTTATCCACCTTGGTGAGGGCATATAATTTATCTATATCCATGCCCGACCTCAACGCGTCTCCGATGTAAAATATGCGCTCCGCGTTCGGCCGGCGCAGGTTATCATATAAGATGCTTTCGGTATCCGCGGTAAGAACGGCATTCGCCATCGATCTTTTGAAGAGCAGGCTTTCCAATCCGAACTTCTTTATCTCCAGTGAGCGCAGGCCCTTCTGTAGGGCCTCTTTAAAGGTCCTGCCTATAGACATTGCCTCCCCCACCGACTTCATCGAGATGGTGAGCGTAGGGTCGGCAGACGGAAATTTTTCGAATGTGAACCGGGGTATCTTTACCACGCAATAATCGATCGACGGCTCAAAGCAGGCCGGTGTCTCTCGAGTGATATCGTTAGGTATCTCATCGAGCGTGTATCCGACAGCAAGTTTCGCCGCTATTTTAGCTATTGGAAAACCGGTCGCCTTTGAGGCAAGCGCGGAACTGCGCGAAACGCGGGGATTCATTTCGATGACCACCATCCTGCCGTTGGCCGGGTTCACGGCGAACTGGATGTTGGATCCGCCTGTGGCCACGCCTATCTCTCTGATGACGGCTATCGCGGCATCACGCATTGCCTGGTATTCACGGTCGGTGAGCGTCTGGGCGGGAGCGACCGTTATGCTGTCGCCGGTATGCACGCCCATGGGATCAAAGTTTTCGATAGAACATATGATGACGACGTTATCCTTAAGATCCCTCATCACCTCCAGCTCATATTCCTTCCATCCGATGACCGACTCCTCGATCAATATCTCGCCTATCATGCTTGATTCGATGCCGATCTTGGCGAGCTCATTAAATTCCTGGATATTATAGGCGACCGCGCCGCCGGTGCCGCCCAGGGTGAAGCTGGGGCGTATTATTATAGGAAAGCCTATGCGCTCGGCAACCTTACACGCCTGGTCCATATTATATGCCTTATCGCTTTGCGGAAGATCGAGGCCTATCTTCAGCATCGCCTCTTTGAAGAGGCGGCGATCCTCGGCCTTCTTTATAGCTTTTATATCAGCGCCTATCAATTCTACCTTATATTTTTTCAGCACACCGGCCTTGTCGAGACCAACCGTGGTATTCAGCGCCGTCTGTCCGCCCAGCGTGGGCAGCAGGGCGTCGGGGCGTTCCTGAGCGATGATCTTCGTAACGACTTCTACCGTTATCGGCTCGACATATGTCCGGTCCGCCATCTCCGGGTCTGTCATTATAGTGGCGGGGTTAGAATTGACCAGGACGACCTCGTAGCCTTCCTGCCGAAGCACCTTACATGCCTGAGAACCGGAATAGTCAAATTCACAGGCCTGTCCTATAACGATGGGGCCGGAGCCTATTATCAATATCTTCTTTATGTCTTTTCTTTTCGGCATATTATCAGCTTCTCTTGCGCTTCATCATCTCTATGAACTTATCGAATAGATATTCGGTGTCATGCGGACCCGGCCCGGCCTCGGGATGGAACTGCACAGAAAATATCGGAAGTTTCTTATGGCGCATGCCTTCCATCGTCTGGTCGTTCAAATTTATATGGGTTATCTCTATCTCTTTCTTGTTCATGGTATCTATATCTACGCAGAAACCGTGATTTTGAACGCTTATCGCGACCTTGCCGGTCTTGAGATCTTTTACCGGCTGGTTCCCGCCGTGATGTCCGAACTTTAACTTGAAGGTCTTGCTGCCCAGCGCCTGTCCGAGCATCTGATGTCCGAGGCATATTCCAAATATCGGCACTTGCCCTATAAGCTCACGGACAGTATTGACGATATAAGGCAGGGCCGCGGGATCCCCTGGGCCGTTTGAAAGTAAAATACCGTTTGGCTTAAGGGCCAGCACTTCTTTGCTGGAGATCGTGGCCGGCACAACAGTGACCTTGCAGCCAAGATAGGCAAGCCGCCGCAGGGTGTTAAGCTTAACGCCGCAGTCAATCACTACCACCTTTATTTTACCGGTATTGTTAAAGTCATACTTCTTAGCCGCGATAACCTCTTTCACAAGGTCCCGTCCGATCAGGCCGGCAGAAGAGCTGGCCTTGCGCACCAAGCCCTCAGCGTCCGGATCGATCGTAGAGATCACGGCCTTCATAGCACCTGCGGTGCGTATCTTCAGGGTCAGGGAACGGGTATCTATCCCCTCTATGGCCGGTATCTTGTGCTCTTTGAGATAATCTCCGAGGGATTTGGTGGATCGCCAGTTGCTGGCAATCTTACTGTACTCCTTCACAACAAAACCTTCCACGAATGGCCTGCAGGACTCCACATCCTCTTCATTGACCCCGTAGTTACCTATCAGGGGATACGTCATGGCTACGATCTGCCCTTTATAAGAAGGATCCGTCAAGACCTCCTGATATCCGGTCATGCTGGTGTTGAAGACCACCTCGCCGAATATTTCACCGGCAGCGCCGAAAGATCTGCCCTTATAAATCGTCCCGTCCTCTAACGCCAGTATCGCATTCATATCAATTCCTATCTAACAGCATTTAAAGCAGCTTTTATGAATCCTCCGAACAGCGGGTGCGGCCTGTCCGGCTTGGACTTAAACTCGGGGTGAAACTGCACTGCTATGAAATACGGGTGCCGCTTCAATTCGATTATCTCAACCAGGTCCTTTCTCTGGAAAAGCCCGGAGAATACCATACCATTTTTTACCAGTATTTTTCTATATTTATTATTAAATTCATAACGATGCCTGTGGCGCTCCAGGATCATGGGTTTTTTGTAAAGACGGCGCGCCAGCGATCCGGCTTTTAACTTGCAGGGATAAGCGCCGAGCCTCATCGTCCCGCCCATATCCTTGATCTTTCGCTGCTCTTCCAATAAGCTGATGACCGGGTACTTGGTCTTTGGATCGAACTCCGTAGAATTAGCGTTCTTCATTCCGCATACGTTCCTGGCGAACTCGATCGCCGCGCACTGCATCCCAAGACATAGGCCGAGGAAAGGTATCCCGCTCTCCCTGGCGTATCTTATCGCCTTGATCTTGCCTTCTATGCCGCGGTATCCAAAACCGCCGGGGACGAGTATGCCCGACACATCGCTAAGCAATTTTTCCGCCGAAGACTTTTCGATATCTTCAGAATCGATCTTTCGTAAAATGACGCGGGTATCGTTCGATATCC
>Ga0265297_10004141_pt1 | contig 24345 bp, 18 predicted proteins | sample Munlanlwell13791_FD_192502 | JGI IMG/M metagenome (GOLD analysis project Ga0265297, IMG submission 192502) | Leachate microbial communities from a municipal landfill in Southern Ontario, Canada - Leachate well 137-91 | ecosystem: Engineered > Solid waste > Landfill > Unclassified | place... | reverse complement strand
GTGGTCTTTCTGAAAATCATAAAATTAGTTACTTAAAATGGTTTTGCTACTTCAAAACTATCAAAAATAGCAACACTTTTTGAGTATTATGCCCGCAATGACAACTAAAAAGAAAGTTCTGTCATTCTAGAAACAAAAAATGCCTGTCATTCCCTTCCCGCCTTGGCGGGATTAGAGGGAATCTAAAAAACAAAAATGAAAATAAATAAAGCACTTCTAATATCAAGTTTACTCGTACCTTTTATTTTCCTTTCATCATCCGTTTGCAATGCTGCTTTATTTATTTCAAGTGCGCCAGTTGCAATGAGTGGGAATGTTCCTATTACCGCAATAGGGCCTGTTTTAGATAATTTTGACTCAATGACTGACGAAAACAACTGGGGTGGCCAGTACAGCCCGCTTAACATTGGTTCTGGCAGGTCTATTACTATCAATCATGATTCTACAACTTGGTCCGGCGGCGGCCCAAGCGGCGCTTGTTTAAAAGTTGCTTACAATGTGCCAATCTCTGATGATTATGTAGGTATGGGTATTGGTCTTGCCAATCAGCCAGTTGCAGATATTGCAAGAGATATAAGTTCCGCTAAAACATTTTCATTTGATATAAAAGGAGCAAGTGCGGGGCAAAGTTTTAAAATTGAGTGGAAAAAACATGAAGTATCAACTACATCTATTTTGTACCTTTCAGATTACCTTGACCAAACAACAGGTTCAAATAGTGGAACAGGCACCGACTGGCAGACAGTTAACATTCCAATAGATGCTTTTGCGAATTTTTCAAGCAGTATAACCAGTTTAAGTGAAATAAATTTAATTTTTGAAAACAGTTATTTAACTGGCAGTGGAATGAATACAAGTGATACAATCTGGTTAGATAATATCGGGTTTAGTACAGCCGCTCAAAATGCTGTTAGAATTGACCATTTTGGTGATGCTTGGGGGCTGAATGCTCTTGGTGGAAATATTGGTACCTCGGGTAATATTGGTACAACAATTGGTTATGACTTATTATATTCTAGTCCGTCTCCCAGGTCTCTTGCCTTAAATTACAATATTCCAACTGACGATTATAGCGGTGTTTGGTTTAAAGTTGGCGGCGGCAGTGATAAGTGGACAGCTGTTTCGCACGATTTTTCCGCGTATAATTATTTAAAAATTCGTGTAAAACTTGCAAGTGAAACAAATTATCCTTCAAAAGTAAAACTTGAGCTTCAAGATGCCGGTGGTGTTCGTTGGGCTTACATTCCAGATAATACATTTGAACCAAGCGTTCCTCTAACAACAACTTGGAACGAATATACAGTGTCGTTAGAACCAACAGATGGTTTGCAAAAAGATAGCATAAGTCAATTTAGTATAGTTATTGAACAAAATATATTTGGCCTTCCTAACAGGGTTGGCTCAGATAGCGGGATTGTATATTTTGATTCAATCAGATTTGAAAAATAAATAAACTCTACAATGCGTACAAACATTATAAATAGGCAAAAATAAATTTTACAAATATTTCACAAGTCCAATTTGCTTTTTTAAATTTATTTTATATAATGCGAGCGCGTAATGTTTGCCTTAACACGGCAAAACAAAAATAAATAGGAAAAAAGTATGAAAAGGTTTATGCAGTTTTTAGTAGTAGCAGCACTTGTTGTATCGGCGGCATCAATGTCGTTTGCGGGGTCTATTTCAAGCGCGCCGGTTGCAATGAGTGGAATTGTTTCTCTTACACCGATAAGCGATGTTTTAGATAATTTTGACTCAATGAGCGGGGTAAACAATTGGGGTGGCCGCTACAACCCGCTTAATGTTAGCTCTATGAATTCTGTTGCCATAAGTTATGACGCAACCGCTCATGCAGGAAATCCCTGCTTAAAGGTTTCTTACAATGTGCCAAATTCTGGTGATTGGGCAGGTATGAGCATTGGGCTTGCAAATTCTCAAAGCGCATCACGCGACATAAGCGGATACAGGGCGATTTCTTTTGATATAAAGGGTGTTGACCTTGGCCAAAGTTTCAAAATTGAGTGGAAAAACACAAATCAAAGTACAACTTCTAAAGTTTACCTTTCGGATTACGTTGATAGAACGACTGGCACAAATAGCGGTACAGGCACCGACTGGGAAACAGTAACAATTCCTTTTGACGCTTTCGCAAATTTTTACAGTACAAACTCTCTTAAAGATTTGGGTCAAATAAATTTTGTTTTTGAACACGACTATCTGGTAACTTTCAACGGAATGCTTCCCGGTACAACTTTCTACATAGATAACATTGTTTTTAGCACAACCGCTCCTAATGCAGTAAGAATTGACAGCTTTGGTGATGCTTGGGGGCTTAATGCTCTTGGTGGTAATAATGGTGCATTTAGTAGTGATAGCAATGTTTCCAATTATTGTGATGAATCATACGACGCAACAACATCTTCTGGTGCTGTGCGGTCTTGGAAATTAGCTTATACTGTCGTTTCTGGTGGTTATTGCGGAACATTCTCACAATTTGGTGGTGGTTCTGATTGGATTACCGCAGCTCCTCATGACTTTTCGCAGTATTCAAAGCTAAAGTTTAGAGTGAAAGCAAACTCTTCAGGTGAAAACCCTGTATATTTCAAGGTGGAACTTAAGGACACAGACGCTATTTATGGTGGTGATCATTTTGCATATATTCCTGCAGGAGGTGTTTCAACATCATGGCAAGAATACTCAATGGATTTAATCTCATTTATAAACTGGGGTGGCACAGCACTCAACAAAACTGCAATAAAAGAGATGAATTTTACTTTTGAATACTCTCATGTTACAGCTAAGGTCGGTGTAATTTATGTGGATGACATCAGGTTTGAAAAATAAATGAACTCTGCAATGCGTACAATCATCGTAGATAAAATAAGTTTTATAAAATAAATATTTCACAAGTCCAATTTGCTTTTTCAAATTTGTTTTGTATAATGCAAGTGTATAATGTTTGCCTTAACACGGCAAAACAAAAATAAAGCAGAAACATTGTTTACCTGCTTTTGAAGTTAACTTTAAAAATAAGATGTAAGGAGGTGAAATAAACTTTACAAATATTTCACAGGTCTCATTTGTTTTTTTAGATTTATTTTGTATAATACAGCGCGTAATGTTTGCCTTAACATGGCAAAACAAAAATAAATAGGAGGGAAGTATGAAAAGGTTTATGCAGTTTTTAGTAGTAGCAGCGCTTGTTGTATCGGCGGCATCAGTGTCTTTTGCGGGATTTGTTTCAAGTGCCCCGGTCGCAATGTCGGCAACAGTTAATAGTATAAGTTCAATGGGTGTTGAAGTAAGAAATGTGACGGATGATGTAATAGCTGCTTATGCACTTGGCACTCTTGATTCTGGCGGTACTTATTATGATACAGCAGGAAAGCAATATGTGGAAATAACTATAGCTGACAATTCTGTGTGGAAAATTAAAACATACACAGATAATTTCACAGTAGCGCCAAGCACACCAGGGCCATGGGGTTACCAGTATGGTGGTCTTAGTAACTACACATCCAGCACTACTCTTTCTCTGGCTTGGCAGGCATCAACTGCCACGGTTTTAGGCGGTATAAGTGTAGGTTCACCAGCAATTTCTACAACTACTGGTTGGACATTTATCAAAGATCATCACGATGCTTGGGATCCCGGAAGTTTAACTGATAACAGCTTCGCCACTGCAGATGCTGAGGGCTATACAACAGTTGCTTATGGAAGCGTCAGCTATGCAAATATAACTGTACCAAATGTATTGCCGGAGCAATATAGAGCAATTGCTGTCGGAGCTCCATTCTATCTTTACACAGAAGTAGATCGTAGCGTTGTGGCGGCAGGTTCTTATACAGGAACTCTTGTTATTGACCTTTCACACAATTAAATATGAAGGCACTATATCTTAGTGCTATTGCGGTTTTGTTCTTTATAATCAATGGCTATTGCTTTTTGAACGTTTCACCATCAGTAACAGAGAAAACGGCAAAGCCGGGTAAAACATTAACTGTTGAGTTCGCTGTTGCTAACCAAGAAGAAGCAACAATGTTTGTAGAAACATTAGTTGATTTAGCTTGGTGGAAGCAAACGACAGGCAGCAATGAACTTAGCGAGAAGGCCGTTAAAGTTTACCCGCAAAAACCGTTTTTATTAAAGAATGGGGAATCAAAAAAAGTAATAGTTGATATAAAAATACCGATTAATGCAACTGGAGAGCTGGCAACGATGATTTACTTCGTTGCCAGCCCACAGGGGCAATCGGGTGAGATGCTTAACATTAAAACTCGCAACGGCGTTCCAATTTATATTTTTACGGGAACTTCAAGTAAAACAAATTTTGAGTTAAGTTCTTTTTATGTGAATGTTTCTTCGGCCAATGGTGTTCGTTCTTTAAGTTGTTTTCTTTCAATAAAAAATAACGGGCCATCGCACTTTAGGCCAAAAGGGGAAGTTAAAATTTCTTGCCCTTCTGGCGAGTTTGTTGGCAAAATGGATTATGGTTTCCCTGTATTTCCAAACCGTTCAGAAAAATTTAGAGTTTCGTTTGAAAACAAGGACTGGCCTGCAGGAACATATAAATGTACTGCAAACATAAATGTAAATTCTCCATTTTTATACAATTTAGACGACGAAGTGATTGTTGGAGTAAATAAAGAAATTGAAGTGAAGTAGTAGGGGGCACCCAAAAACTCCTGCCCCCTTGGTTACACAGATTAAAGAGAGATTACACAGACAGAACAAATGGCTTGTCATTGCAAACAAAAAAGTTTGTCATCCCGAAACGCAGTGAGGGATCTTAAAGATCTCTCGTCGCTTTGCTCCTCGAGATGACAGGGAACACACGGGATTCACAATGACACAACATAGTCGTCATTGCGAGCGAAGCGCGGCAATCTGGTAGTTAAGACGAGATTGCTTTACCCAAGATGAATTCGCAATGACAACTAAAAAGAAAGTTCTGTCATTCTAGAAACAAAAAATGCCTGTCATTCCCTTCCCGCCTTGGCGGGATTAGAGGGAATCTAAAAAACGACAATGAAAATAAATAAAGCACTTATACTATCAAGTTTACTCATATCGCTTATTTTTCTTTCATCATCCATTTGCAATGCCGCTTTTATTTCAAGCGCGCCAGTTGCAATGAATGGAAGCGTTTCTGTCACTGCAATAAGTGATGTTTTAGATAATTTTGACTCAATGAGCGGGGTAAACAACTGGGGCGGCCAGTACGGCCAGCTTAATACTGGTTCTGGCAGGTCAGTTAATATAAGTTATGACGAAACCGCTCATCCAGGAAATAATGCTTGCTTAAAAGTTGTTTACAGTGTGACAAATTCCGGTGAGTGGGCAGGTATGAGCATTGGGCTTGCCAATTCTTCAAGTGCGTCACGCGACATAAGCAAATACAGAGCAATTTCTTTTGACATAAAGGGTGTTGACCTTGGCCAAAGTTTCAAAATTGAGTGGAAAAACACAAATCAAAGTACAACTTCTAAGGTTTACCTTTCGGATTACCTTGATAGAACTTCCGGTTCAAACGGCGGCACAGGCACTTCGTGGGAAACAGTAACAATTCCTTTGGACGCTTTCGCAAATTTTTCAAGTACAAATAATCTTAAAGATTTAGGTTATATAAATTTTATTTTTGAACATGACTATCTAAATACCAACGGAATGCTTTTTGGTACAACTTTCTATATAGACAACATTGTTTTTAGCACAACCGCTCCTAATGCAGTAAGAATTGACAGCTTTGGGGATGCATGGGGTTCAAATGCGTTAGGTGGTAATAATGGTGCATGGGCTGCTGATCCCGCTACTTGCAGTGAATCGTATGATACAACAACATCTTCTGGCGCTGTGCGGTCTTGGAAAGTGGTTTATTTTACCAGCAGTAGCTATTGTGGGACATTCGCACTTTTCGGTGGTGGTGTTGATGGAACTGTAGAAGTTCCGCATGATTTTTCACAGTATTCAACGCTAAGGTTTAGGGTGAGAGCAAACTCCGATGCTGAAAACCCTAAAACTTTTAAGGTAGGACTTGTAGATGCATCAGGAGTTGAGCGTGCTATTGTACCTACAAATGTTACAACATCTTGGAAAGAATACTATGCTGATTTCCCCACTTATTTCCCAAGTCTTGATAAAACCACAATAAAAAAGTTTACGACGGTTTTTGAAAATTGGCGTGTCGACGGTGCAGGCGGTAGTAGAGCCGGTATAGTTTATTTTGACGATATAAGGTTTGAAAAATAAATGAACTCTGCAATGCGTACAACTATCAAAGGTGCAACCACAGTCGCTTCGGCGGTGTTGCTTGCGCTTTGTTTGGCTGTTGCCGCCCAAGCGGTAAGTATAAGTGTCACTCCAAAAAAGATTTCAGATAATTCTGTTCAACCTGGCATAACTTTTGCGGCTGCGTTGGGTACCGACACCTTCAAACTTGCCAATGAATATGTAGAACTTTTCTACCAGCCATACGATGGCATATCTCCACTTCCTCAATATCCGCAGTGGCGTGTTGACCTTTTTACAAATAACCCTCCTTGTCTTGATGGATTAATAAGAGCCGGATTAATAAATGCTAATGCGAACTCAAATATTGCTGCGGCGTGGGTTTCTTCTACTTCGGCAAGTATGCAAATAAGCACTTCTTCTGCAATTGAAGGTGGTTGGAAATATTTGAAAGATGTAGGCGAGTCAGATTGGTCAACTGCTTATACAAACCTTTATACAATGGTTCAGGATCAGGGTCCGGGTTTTTCTGCAAGCTCACAAACAACGAATATCTACTTTGAGGCAAATTTTGCTAATGCCTCTGCTGGCTCGTTTGATACAGATGTTTGGTTTGAAATATATCAGGAGGCCGATTTTGAACCTCCAACAATTACCCATGAGGCAATAAGCAAAATAGTAGGTACGGGCAATGTTTTAAGGTTTAGAGTAGCCGTGCAAGACAATCAAAATGTACAGAGTGCTCAGGTGCATTACAAAATTGACTCCGGTGCTTGGGTTAATGTAAATATGAGTGTCGTCTCAGGCGGCACAAGTTATAGCAAAAATTTTGTGTACACGCTTAGCCAGGCAGATTTACTAAACGTATCAAAAATTTATTACTATATAACGGCGACAGATGGTGTAAATACAAGTGATTGGAACAGTAAAACAATATCAAATCCTCAAGAAATTACATTTACAAACGATATTCCATTCTTGGCAACACTTGACGGTCAGCTTGTTGTGCCGGATGGCAACCCCGACGATGGCAACACCGGGTTAGATATACCAGTTGGCGCGCTTTCGGCTCCAGTGGACATTACAATTACGCAGTTAGATGTCAACTCAGTGCCTCAGAGAGCTTTTGGCAACATAGATAAAGACAGACCGTTTATGGCTTTTGAATTTTCTCCCGAAGGGTTGCATTTTGCAAAGCCGGTTAAACTTACAATACTTTATCTTGATGTTGACAATGACGATAAAGTTGAGTTCCCTGACGGTACAGAAACCGATATGAAGCCGGAAGACCTTAAGGTTTGTTGGTATGATGGTTTTGAATGGCGACTTGTCGGTGGGGTACTTGACAAACAAAACCATACTTTAAGTGTCTACATAGACCACTTCAGTAAGTATGCTCTCTTTGCCCAAGGTGCAATGACTGCCGCAGATTACAGGCCAAAAGAAAAAATAATTACCCCCGCAACTGTTGATGGTATAAATGATTATGCTGGTTTTGACGGTTTAAGTGGTGTTGACTTCTCAATTAAAATTTATGATATAAATGGCAGGAACATAAGAACAATTAACTCACCCGATATGCCAAGATGGGATGGTAAAGATGAAGGTGGCAGTGTAGTTGAAAGCGGTGCTTATATTTACCAATTTAATGCGGATGTTGACGGCAAAAAGAAACTTATTAGCGGGACTGTAATAATAGCAAAGTAAGGTTTCGGTGTCATTGCGAGGGTTTTAGCCCGTGGCAATCCTGGTGTCATTGCGAGCGAAGCGCGGCAATCTGGTAGTTAAGACGAGATTGCTTTACCCAAGATGAATTCGCAATGACAACTAAAAAAAGCAGTGCTTGTCATTCCCTTCCCGCCTTGGCGGGATTAGAGGGAATCCACAAATGGCGTATCAATAAAAACTAGATTCCCGCTGGAGTTTACCCTCGAGTGTCTTAATCGGGGGCGGGAATGACAAAATATGTCAAATAGTAATGAGTTTCTAAGGTAACTTTATGAAAATAGAAAAAACAAACTTTAAGCATTTTTGCTCCGCTTGCGCAGCGCTCTTGATTCTCACGCTTATAGCTGCTACATCGTTTGCGGCTTTTCAAGAAAGTGGCTGGGGTGCAAGGCCAATGGGGCTTGGCGGCGCTTTCACTGCCATTGATGAAGATGTCGACGGTATGCTTTATAACCCCTCTTTGCTTGCCGGTTTGCAAGACCCTGAGCTTACATTTATGTACGGTAAGCTTTATACTGGTTTAGATGAAGTAAATATGGGGCTTAGTTACTTTGCTTTTGGCATGCCTCTTAAAAATAAAGACAATACAATTGGTTTTAGCTGGACAAACTTTGTTAGTGCGGATTTATATGATGAAAGTTCTTTTGCTTTTAATTACTCAAGAGTGATAGGGGCTGGTTTTTCCGGTGGTGTAAATTTAAAGTATTTAAGCCACAAATATACATTGGACAATCGCACTATAAACGACCCTGTTTTTGCAAGTGGTAACTCAAAAGGTGCATTAACACTAGACCTTGGTACGCTTTATCGGCCAGAAATTCTTAATGAAAATTTGGCGCTTGGATTATCGCTTAAAAATATTACTCAGCCGGATTTGGGCCTTAAGAGCAAAGATATTGTACCTGCCGAACTGCGTTTAGGCGGTGCATATAATTTCACAGAAGACATACTTGCCGCGCTTGATTTTTCGTATAGAATGCAAGATTGGGGCAGTGCATCAGATAAATATAATGTGCATCTTGGCGGCGAGTTTTGGTTTATTGAACACCTGCTTGCTTTAAGAGCAGGCGCTAATACCACGGAAGTGGCTATTGGTTTTGGTATAAACCCTACTTTAAATAATTTGGACTTACAGCTTGATTATGGCTTTATAATGCCCCTTCTTATTAAAGAAAGTATGGGTACTCATAGAATTTCTCTTACCTTAAGGTTTTTAGATCCGAATTATGTTGCCGAAGAAAAAAAATATGTGCAAGAAGTAAAACACCAACAACCAAAAGTGGTAGTTGAAGAGGAAGAAATAGCTTCAAAGGTTGAGCCAAAACCTGAGTCAAAAATAAAGCAGGTGATGCCAGAGACAATGCCACAAATACAGTCGGTAGCGCCAGTGCCGGTGTCACAAGTAAAGTTGACTCCAGTTGTAGTTCCAGAACCTAAGGCACAGGAACCATTAGTTATTTTTGCAGAGGCGCAAAAGCAGGGAATGAATGTTAAAGCGGAAGGCGAAAAAATTATAATTACAGAAAACATAAATTTTGAAAGTGGTAAATCTCAAGTATTGCCAAGTGAAAAACAAAAAATATCAAGAGTTGTGAAACTTATGAATAATTATACTGATTATAATGTAACAATTATGGGCCATACCGACAGTTCTGGCGGTGTAAAAGCAAACCTTGACCTTTCAGAACTGCGCGCTCAGTCCGTGCTTGAACAAATGGTAAGTATGGGCATCTCAGAAGACCGCTTAAGTAGCATTGGTATGGGTGGTTCAACTCCAATTGCCGATAACACAACAGTAGAGGGCAAGGCAAAAAACCGCCGTGTTGAGTTTGTTTTGGAAAAATAGGAACAATAATTTTATGTTTTTTGGTAATGTTTTAAACGCCGCTAACAAATAGCGGCGTTTTTTATATAATATGCGGCAATTGCTAAAACTACAAAAGAACAATCAATGTGTTGAAAATAACACGGCCCGTGTCATTTCCGTCTCACAAAGCTTGTCATTGCGAGGAGCATAGCGACGAAGCAATCTATCAGTTAAGACGAGATTGCTTCACCCAAGATGGATTCGCAATGACAACTAAAAAGAAAGTTCTGTCATTCCCTCGGATTGTCAGCCCCAGGCTAGACCTCGCCAAAGGCGGGTAAGGGGAAATCCAGCTTTTTGGGGTTAAATGAAACATATAAAAATATTCTTATTACTGATTGTCACAATGTTTTTTGCGCTTAGCGCTTTTTGTTTAACACTTAAGCCAAATTTTGAACAAATTTATTTTAATAATAATCAGAAAATAAAGCATGTCATTATGGTAAAAAATGATTCTACGGAAAAAGTAGATGTTGCAATTAGTGCCGAAGATTGGAGTGATGGCTCAAACCCAATGCTTAGAAAACCTGCTCCAGAGTGGATAAAAGTGTCGCCTTTAAAGTTTTCGCTTGGGCCGAAAAAAGAGAAAAAAATAAAAGTAATTGCTAAAATGCCCGCATACGCAAGCGACCATTACGCCATACAAGTATTTTTCTCTTATAATTCAAAAAGTGTTGCCGACAACTCAAGAGTAGGTATTCGCTTAGCGGCACTTATACAGTTGAAAAAAAGTAAAACAAATTAAAGCAATAGTCGGTTACAAAATGCCCCCTCACCTCAATCCTCTCCCTCGAGGGGAGAGGAAGCCCGAAGGGCAGGTGAGAGTGATGTAAAAGTATCGTCGGAAGTGGGAGGATGGTAAAAATGTTTAAGATAGTACTAAATTATGCGAATTGTCTTAAAGATTTTGTGGGCAAAAATGGTCTTTCTCTCTTAGAAATTTCAGCATTTAATACCAAAGCGCTTGCCGCAAGAAAGAATATAGAGGCAGATAGGTTGTCCGGTAAAATTGGTTTTATGGACTTGCCCTATAAGACGGCAGACGCAAAAGAAATAACGAAACTTGCAAACTCCCTTGCAAAAAAGTTTGATAACTTTGTGGTTATAGGTATTGGTGGAAGCGCACTTGGGAACATTGCTTTAACGCAAGCTCTTAGGCACCCATTTTGGAACCTGCTTGATAAAAAGAGTAGAAAAAAATGGCCTAAGATATTTGTTCCAGATAATGTAGATCCTGATTTAATATCAGGTATTTTAGATGTAGTTGACCCTAAAACAACATTGTTTAATGTTATATCAAAGTCGGGTAGTACGGCTGAGTGTTTTGCAAACTACTTTGTTTTCAAAGAAGCCCTAAAGAAACGACTTGGTAAAAATTATAAAAATAATTTGATAGTGACAACCGACGCAAAAAAGGGCTACCTGCGTGAAACCGTAAATAAAGAGGGTTTGATAAGTTTTCCAATCCCGGATAATGTTGGCGGCAGGTTCTCTGTAATGACGCCTGTTGGTCTTGTTTCTGCGGCTTTTTCTGGCATTGATGTTGAGGCACTTTTAGAGGGTGCCGCGGCAATGGATAAGCAATGCAAAAATGAAGATATACTTAAAAACCCAGCGGCTTTGTACGCGGCAATACAGTATATGTTCTACAAACGCGGCAGAAACCTATCCGTAATGATGCCATATTCAAATGCGCTTTATGGCATAGCTGATTGGTATCGCCAGTTATGGGCAGAGAGTTTGGGTAAGAAATTAGACAAAAACGGGAAGGTTGTTTGCGTTGGGCCAACACCGGTTAAAGCGCTTGGCACCACAGATCAGCACTCTCAGGTACAGCTTTATATAGAAGGGCCACAAGACAAAATTATTACTTTCCTTTCAGTCGGTAAGTTTACAAACACTGTAAAAATTCCTTCGTTTGATGGTCACTACCTTGGCGGGCATTCATTAAATGGATTGCTCAAAGCCGAAGAAGAAGCAACACGGCTTGCCTTAACAAAAGAGGCACGGCCGAATATGAGCATAGAATTACCGGTAATAAATGAGTACACTATTGGCCAGGTTTTATATATGTTTGAGCTGGCCACAGCGTATGCCGGTGAGTTTTTAAATATTGATGCGTTTAATCAGCCCGGTGTAGAGCTTGGCAAAGAGTTAACATACACGCTTATGGGCAGGGCTGGTTTTGAAGACAAAAAAAAAGAGCTTGAGGCCGCGTTAAAAAAGGCAAGAAGCGGCAAGTACTCGGTATAAAAATGAAAATTGTAGTTAAAATTGGAACTAACTTACTTACGCAAAACAATGGTTCGGTTAATAAAAAACTGATTGGTGCTATTGCGCGCGATATTGTGTCTATTATGAAAAAAGGACATAGTGTAATTATTGTTACTTCTGGCGCTATTGGTGCTGGAATGGGCAGGGTTGGCATAGCTAAGCGGCCGTCGGTTTTAAAAGAAAAACAAGCTCTTGCCGCCATTGGCCAGCCAATTTTAATGAGTATTTATGAAAGAGTTTTTTTAAAATATAAAATTCCTGTTGCTCAAGTGCTTGTAACAAAGCGTGATTTTGATGAGCGTCATACACTCACAAACGCCCGCAACACATTGCTTGAATTGATGGCAATGAAGGCCGTAGCTATTATAAATGAAAATGATACCGTCGCTGTTGAAGAGATAAACTTTGGAGATAACGATACATTAGCGGCGAATGTTTGCGTATGTGTTGGTGCGTCTTTATTGTTATTGCTTACAGATGTTGATGGGCTTTACAAAGGAGTTCCGGGGGAAAGCGAGTTAATTTGTAGCGTAAATAAAATAACACGAGAACACGAGAGTTATGCTTCTATCAAGTCGTCAAGTGGCAAGGGTACCGGCGGGATGTCAACAAAAATTAAAGCCGCAAAAATTGCAATCGCTTCAGGTATTAAAACAGTAATTGCAAATGGCAGAATTAAGGGTATAATTTCAAAAGTTGCACTCGGGGAAAAAATAGGCACTCATTTTGAGTGTTTGACTTGAACCCGAATTTTGCAATAGGATTTGGAATTCGTCAAAAGATATGGGACATTTTTTTCCGCAAAACTCTTACGAATGGAATAACCATTCGCTGCAATTTTTGTGTCGAAAATGTCTCCATCTCTTTCGTCTCGGTTCTCAAATGGAATTTACCCTCAAATGTCTTAATATTGAACGGATTCCCGTTTTCACGGGAATGACAAGCAAAATTTGACACTTCCGACAGAAATCTTGTATACTGCCAAAAATTTAAAGATGCGGTGTAGCCTGGTTTGACCCTACGGGTCATCACCCGCAGGGTGAAACACAATTTTGTGTATTATGTATACCTTCTTAAAAGCAAAAAGATAAAAAGAACATATGTGTCATTTCGACCTCGCCAAAGGCGGGTAATCGGAAGTCCAGTGTCATTGCGAGGAGCAGTAGCGACGAAGCAATCTAACAGTTAAGACGAGATTGCTTCACCCTTTCGGGATTCGCAATGACAGGCCTTTTTCAGGTGTCATTGCGGGATGACAAAAGGTAAAAAGAATATTTGGGGATGTGGTGTAGCCTGGTTTGACCCTACGGGTCATCACCCGCAGGGTGAAACACAATGTATATCTTCTTATCCGTTTTAGAATAATATAGCAGTAAGTTGGGGATGTGGTGTAGCCTGGTTAACACGCTGCCCTGTCAAGGCAGAGATCACGGGTTCAAATCCCGTCATCCCCGTTTTATTTTCAATAGGGATTTGAAGCCGACCCGAAGCGCTGCCAGAGGCAGGAGGAGCGAGGGCGGCAGGCGATGGAGGAGTCCCGCTATGCGGGACGGGGGAAGAGAAATCCCGTCATCCCCGTTTTATTTTACAAGTGGCAATTTAGCGTTCCTTTAAAATGTATTTTTAGTTAAACCCGCAGAACTGCCATTAAGTGTAAACGGTAGTTGGCAAGGGGTAAGTTAAATTGCATATTGCATATACAAAGTTTGTTCTTAAATATGTTTTAGTAAGTTCCCGGTGGCCAAGCGGCTCCGGGTTTTTTATTTTATGATTAATATTTTGCACATATACTGTTCAAATAGTTTTGGTGGCGCTGAAAAGGCAATGTTGGATATTGCTTCAGCTATGCAGGGTTCTGATTTTTCTAATATTGTTGCATCACCGGCAAAAAGCTCAATTGCTAACGAGGCATCGGCATTAGGCTTAAAACAGGTTAAATTAAATATCAAAGGTTCTTTGGATATATTTGGTATATCAAAACTTGTGTTTTTAGTTTTTGCTTTAAAAATAAATATATTACATGCTCATCAGGGCAAAGTTTTTTGGCCATGTATATTTGTTAAGTGGTTTTCTTTTGGGCGGATAAAAGTTATATTTCACAGGCACACGCAGGGCCGTCATAAAATACTTGGGCGGTTTTTGTATTCTTTCCCAGATAAGGTTATAGCCGTTTCAAAAAGCGTTGCGCAATTGTTGCGTAGTGAACACAATGTTAGCAACAGCAAGCTTGATGTGGTTTATGGCTGGGTTGATGAAAGTAAATTTAATCCGAATGTCTCTTGTGAAAATATTAAAGAAAAACTTAATATTTCGGCTTGTAAGGTTATTGGTACAGTTGGGGCTATAAACAAGCCAAAGGGCAAAGGCCAAGAAATATTAATTCGTGCGGCCGCTGTTTTGCGTAATGATTTTCCAAATATAAGGTACTTAATAGTTGGCGACGGTGATTTAAGAACGGAGCTGCAAGAACTTACAAGTAAACTTGGTTTGGACAAAATTGTTATTTTCACTGGATTTAAGAGTAATGTTGAAAAATACATTTGTGCAATGGATATTTTTTGCCTGCTCTCTTGGGATAGCGAGGCATTTGGCAGGGTTACACTTGAGGCACAAGCGATGGGCAAGCCGGTGATTGCTACAAGCATTGGCGGCATACCTGAAACTGTCTGGGGTGGAAATACCGGTTTTATAATTGCTCCTCTTAATGTTTTTGAGCTTGCAGAAAAGCTAAAATTATTACTTTCAGACCATTCATTGTATAATAATATGGCTAAAGCAGCACCCGGTTTTGTTTCTAAAACTTTTAACAAGGAAAATGCGATAAAACAACTTGGCAATATTTACAAGGAATTAAAATGCAAATAAAAAAATTCTTCCCGCCATTATGGCGAGGTCTCGCTCGCGCCATAGGTGCGAAGCGGACATTATTTTCTAAAATTTCAAATTTAATATTTGCCATAGGTATGCCTATAAGCCAAGTGTGGGGTTATGGTGCTGTATTTATTGGGCTTACAAGTTGGCCTAGTCACGCGCGTGAGCTTCTGAAAAATAAAGTTTTTATTGCTGTACTTGTTTTTGTGCTTTATGGTTTTATCAGAAGCATATTTTCACCTGATAGTGCGCTTGGTTTTAACTTAAGCGCGGCATATTTTATGCATTGGTTGTTGCCGTTTGCTCTTGGTTTTACGGTTATAAATGAAGAACTTATAAAGAAATACATACTAATTTATTTTAGTGTTTTCTTTGCTATTGTTTTCGTATCCGTGCTTGCTTATTTTGGTCTTTTCTGGAAGAACTTTGGTTCATTTTACTTTGTTGAAGAAGGGCTTTTAAAAGGGTTACGGCATCATATAGGTCTTGCGGCTTTATGTTTAAGTTTTTCTTTGATTGCACTTTCTGTTGGTTTTTTTTGTTCAACGTTTAGCAAACTCAAAAGAGTATTGTTTGTTATAGCTGGAATATTTTTAATTTTTGCTGTGTTTTTAAGCGGTTCAAGAGGTTATTATTTAGCTGTTGCGGCAATATTGCCGGCATTTGTTTTCTTTTTATGTATAAAAAGCGGTAAAATATGGCGCAGTATTGGTGTGCTTTGTGTTGTGGCGATTATTTTTTGCCTGGTGTATTTTTATTCTGGGCTTGTTAGTTCGCGTGTTAAATCGGCTGCCGCATTTTCCGATACAAATGTTACCGAAAGAATAGACCTTTACCATATTGCAATGCTTGAAATAAAAGATCGCCCTGTGTTTGGTTTTGGCCTTGGCGTGCCGCAAAGAAGTGCCAAATATTTTGATATGGTTGGCAAAAAAGATTTGCTAAATGCTGATGGAAAATATCGTCATTCTCATTTGCATTCTTTTTATTTAACGCTTTTAGCCGAAGAGGGTTTTGTTGGTTTTGTAATTTTTTTAGGCCTTATTTTTCTAATTTTCAGTGGGTGTATTAAGGTGATTAAATTTTCAAATAATTCTTTTAAAGTTGCTTTTAGCATAGGTGTGATGTTTGCCTTTGCTGGTGTTCTTGTTGGCGATATGTTTGATGCGCACTTGCGCGGCCCCGGAGTGGCTATGGACTTATTTTGGCTTTTCGGGCTAATGCTTGGCAGGGAAAACAGTGGAAAATAATAAAATAACAGTGGTTATTGTGGCAAAAAACTCTGGAGTCGTACTCTTTGAGTGCCTGCAAGCCCTTAATGAAAATGATGACGCAACAAAACCAGAAAACTCACAATGGGTAATTGTTGATAATGCCTCAACCGATGGTTCTATTGAGCGCGCGTGTGAAAAGTTTCCATTTATAAATGTAATAAAAAACACAGAGAATATGGGTTTCGCTTTTGCCGCAAACCAAGGTGTGCGTTTCGCGAAAAATAAATTGATATTGTTTTTAAATACCGACGCACAGATAATGCAGGGTTCTATAAGTGTACTGCGGCAAGCCTTGTTTGCTTCTCAAAAAAATGCTGTCGCAGGGCCGCGGCTTGTGCGCTCAAATGGCACAATACAAAAGTCAGTTTACCCTGAGCCAACCGTTTTAACAGAACTATTAAAGCCGTTTGTTAAGCTGTATGTAAGTTTTAAAGAGATGTTTTACAGGCCAGGGAAAATATATCGTGTTAGTTCTTTGCGCGGTGCATGTTTCCTTGCAAGAAAAGATGCGCTTTTTACAGCTGGGCTTTTAGATGAAAGGTTCTTCTTTTATCTTGAAGAAACAGATCTTTTTAGACAGTTAAAAGCAAAAGGTTTTTTTATAACTTATGTACCATCCTCAAGAGTTGTACATTTGGGTGGCAAGGGTTCAACTACCTCCAATTTTGACAAAGCCAAAATGTTTAAAATATCATTGTTAAAGTACTTTCAAAAAAACAGATCGTGGTTTGAAAATGTTATCATAAAATTTTACTTAAGGTTAGGGGATAAGAGCAAATGAAAATTTCTGTGCTAATTATCACTAAAAATGAGCAAGATGTTATAAAAAAGTGCATTGAAAGTGCTAAATGGGCAGATGAAGTGCTTGTTGTGGACTCATTTGGTACAGATTCAACAGTTCAAATTGCGCAACTGCTTGGGGCTAAGGTTTTGCAAAGGCAGTGGGGTGGCTATGGCGATCAAAGAAATTTTGGCATAAGCCATTGCATTGGCGATTGGGTTTTGGTGCTTGATGCCGATGAAACTATAAGCGATAAATTGCGCGATGAAGTATTAAAACTAAAAATAAATGATTACTCGGCATATCAAATCCCGCGGCGTTTTTATTTTCTTGGCAAGCTAATGCGTTGGGGCGGCGTATACCCCGATATGCAAAAACGGCTTTTTAAAAAAAATAAAGCATTTTACGATAACTCGCCTTTGCATGAAAAATTGATTGTAAGCGGCAAGGTTGCCCGGTTAAAAAACCCGATTAACCATTACAGTTATAGAACAATCTCAAGTTATTTTGACAAGTTTAATAACTATTCTTCACTAGACGCGTTAAAAAGAAAAGACAAAAATGAAAGCGCCTCCGTTTTTCAGTTTATAAGGTTTCCTTTTAGCTTTTTTGTCCGCTATGTTTTGCGTTTAGGTTTTTTAGATGGCTACAATGGCTTACTTTGGGCAATTTTTTCATCGTTTTATGAGGTTGCAAAGTTTGCAAAATTAAGAGAAATACGACTAAAGGAAAAAATGAATGAAAGCAAAAGTTAATGCGAAAGCCTGTATTGGGTGTGCTTTATGTGTATCGCTGTGCCCTGATATTTTCCAGATGGACGGTGTTTTGGCCGTTGCAAAAGAGGTAGAGTTGTTAGACGCTGTTCTAAAATCTGCCAAGCAGGCGGTAAACGATTGTCCGGTAAGTGCCATTGAGATAAAATGACAACTGTTTTTCAGTTGTCATCCCGATGAGTGAAGCGAATCAGCCCGAGGTTGACGGTATGACAGACAATATGGTTAGACCGCAATGACAAACAAGAAAGTAGCAAAGATTCTCACCCTTTTAAAAAAAGAATATCCAAACGCTAAAACAGCGCTTAATTTTTCAAACCCCGTAGAAATGCTTGTTGCAACAATCCTTTCCGCCCAATGCACCGATAAAAGGGTGAACATAGTAACCGAAAAACTTTTCAAAAAATACAAAACAATAAATGATTATGCCAAGGCCAGTCAAAGTGAGTTTGAGCAAGATGTAAGATCTACTGGTTTTTATAGAAATAAGGCAAAGAACATTATTGCAACTGCAAAGATAATAGTTAAAGATTTTGGCGGTAAAGTTCCAAGTACAATGTTTGATTTATTAAAACTGCCCGGTGTTGCAAGAAAAACCGCAAATGTAGTGCTTGGCAACAGCTTTGGCATTTATGAAGGTATAGTTGTGGATACTCATGTAATTAGAATTTCAAATCGGTTAGGTTTTATAAAAAGTGATAATGTATTGAAAATTGAAAGTAAATTGATAGAATTAATACCTAAAAAAGATTGGTTTTTGTTCTCCCATTTTATGCAGGCACATGGAAGGGCGGTTTGCAAGGCAAGAAGGCCTAATCATATTAAATGTGTGTTAAAAAATGTATGCCCATCTGCAAACTTATAATTGAGTAAAAATTACAAAGCCCGTCATTCCATCCGGCCTTGACGATCATTTCCTACACTGCTGTTTGTCATTCCCGATGGAATTTACCCTCAAATGTCTTAATTAGGGCACTCGGGGAAATGACAGACACTGCTTTTTGAAGAAAAAGTCTGGCATTGTTTGTAAAATTCCGTGTCTTGTTGCAAATTCCGGATTAAACCTGACTAACCTTATTACCAAAAGTCCAATATGTTAAAATATTGTACAAATTCTTGACACACTAAAACGCAATCTGATATAATCTGCAAGCAAAATCAACAAATTAACTAAACGCTTTATTAAACAGGGGACACTAGTGGCTTTCCTGCGCAAGAGAACTTTACTTTGTTCGCAAATACTTGCAAATATCTTTAGATATTTTGTTTTTGCATTGCTTATTTTTACTGTTGCGTTTGTTGCACCAACTGCTTCTTTTGCAAACGCAAAAAATACAACTAAAAAAGAAGGAAAACAGCCCGCTCAAAAAGTAGAATTTTTAAATGAAAAAACCTGTCCATCACTTCTTGATGAAGATGCTAAGGGTGATGAGCCAGTAGATGCCGATACAGCCCGCCTTTTACGCTACACAGTTCCCGGAGTAAAAAACCTTCCTGCAAACTTGCCAGAGCGCGAATTACTTGAAGAAATTGCATACGATACCTGGGCATATTTTCGTGATGTTGTAGATAAAGAAACTGGCCTTCCATTAGACAACATAATGGTTTTCCCAAGTAAAACAAAGGCAAATTGTTACACATCGGTAACAAACATTGGTCTTTACATAATGTGCGTTGTTTCAGCTTTTGACCTTGGTTTTATAGATCGTTTTGAGGCTGTGCGCCGGGTAACTCGCGTTATAGAAAGTTTAGAAAAAGTTGATAAGTGGGAAGGCCACCCTTACAACTATTATAAAACCATAACCTTACAAACCGATAAACCCTATGTGTCAACTGTGGATAATGGCTGGCTTGCCGCAGGTATAATTGTGGCAAAAGAGGCATTTCAAAGTGAGCTGGGTGAACGGTGTGAGGTGTTGCTTAAGCAAATGGATTTTAATAAGCTATACGACAGAATTGAAAGCCAGTTTTATGTAGGATACGACGGAGAAAAAGAAAAGTACTCGCCTTACCACTACGGTTTGCTTTGTTGCGAGTCAAGGGTGGCCTCATATATTGCTATTGGCAAGGGAGATGTGCCAAGAAAACACTGGTTTAAACTTTATCGCACATTGCCCTCAGAGTGGAAGTGGCAGGCGCGCACACCGGTTGGGTTTGAAAGAACATATTTTGGCACCCGTTTTTTTCAGGGGTATTATCAAATTGAAAATGTAAAGTTCGTTCCAAGCTGGGGTGGCAGTATGTTTGAGTACCTTATGCCCACACTTGTTTTGCGTGAACAAGAAGTTGCAAAAAAAGGTCTTGGTTTAAATAACGAAATTGCAGTTCGCGCGCAAATTGCTTATGCCGAAAAACAAAAATATCCTGTTTGGGGTATATCGCCTTGCAGTACACCGGAAAATATATGGGGCTATTTTGAATACGGAGTTGAAGAGCTTGGGTCAAGCGGATATCAAGATAAAGGTGTAATAACGCCGCACGCAAGCTTCCTTGCTTTGGCCGTACTTCCAGAACAGGCAATAAAAAATATTCGTAACTTGTTAATTAATTATCCTGAAATTTATGGCAAATATGGTTTTTACGACGCTGTTAATGTAAACACATTCAAAATTTCCAAAAAATATCTTTGTTTAGACCAAGCAATGACACTTATTGCCTTAAACAACTATTTAAACAATGGTGCCATTCGTTACTTGTTTAATCACGACACGCAAATGAAAGCTCAAGAAGATATGCTTTCAATAGAAGATTTTTTTGAGGAAAATTAATTCCCGCCCAAGGCGGGATGCCGTAGGGCATGCCAGACCCTATTGTGAAATTCGGGTTTAAAAAGGAAAAGTTATGAAAATCAAAAAGTTAGTTGCTCCGTTGTTTGTTTTAGCATTTGCACTGCTTGCGCTTAATGCGCATGCAACTGTGTTGGACTCTATGCAAACCACCGGTGGATGGACTGTTGTAACCGACACAATTGCTGCTGGTTTAATTACAACGCAAAGCATAAGTTACAACTCCGCTGCTCGTTCGGCTGTGATGCTTGACTACACACTTGGTGGTGGCAACTGGGTAACTATTCAAAAAGAGTTTTCTTCCGTTGACCTTTCTGCTGGCGATGCGTTAAAGTTTAGCTACAAAGGCACTGGCCCTTTAAATAACCTCAAGGTAAAACTTATAGATGCTGACGGTACAATAAGAACTGGTTTTGTTGGTTTAACAAACCAGTCAACATGGAAAAGTGTTGTTGTAAATTTTAGAACACTTACCGATACTGGCACCGCTTATGGGTATCCATATGCCGATGCTTACCTTGACCTTATAAAAATAATGAAAATAGAGTTTGTAGTTGAAAAAGTAAACGGCGGACAAGGAACAATTGCAATAGACAATCTTCAGCTTTACATTGATAACCCTGCGGATATGCATGTTGATAATTACGACAACCTTAGCGGCACAAACCGTTTTGGCGGTGCAAGCGGAATAATGCCATCGGCAACTGAGTGTACAGAAAGTTATGTTTCAAGTGCAGCGGTTCCAACGCACGATGGCTCAGGCGGCTCGGTGCGCATTGACTTTAATGTTTCTGCTGTGGCTCCTGGGTGGGGTGGTTACTGGACAAGTATGAATGCTGTAAATTTTAGCAGCACAACCCATCTTTCTTTTTGGGTAAAGGGTGGTAATGGCGGTGAAAAATTTAAAATAGAGCTTCGCGGTGGTGGAGGTGCCGGGCATGAAGTAAGAGTAAATACATATAAAACTCTTACAACTTCTTGGCAAAATGTTATAATACCATTTTCAGATTTTACCGGAATTGTCACCACAGGCCCTGCGTCTACAGCCCCGAGTGTTGATCAGCTGTCATTTGTTTTTGAGCGCAGTGCAGGCGCACCTTACACAGGTACTGTATTTATAGAGGGTATTCACTTTTTAAAACCGGGTTCCACCACAACTAGCTCATTGGTAAGAACTCTTGACGATATGAGCTTAGCCGCAAATTGGACTACATACATTCAAACCGACATCAATGGAGTTTTGCTTGCAAACCCGGGTACATTTAGCATGGAAAATGTAACAGGTAGCGATTCGTCTGACCAAAGCCATAAAGCTACACAAGTAAACTTTAACTTAAATGATTCTGAATGGCTTTCTTTACAGCGCGGTTTGTCGCCAAACCTTGTAGGCACAAACCGTTTCAAAATTTACTATATGGGCACGGGCACAAACAACTCAGAAAATATAGAGTTTTTTGTAACCGATAAAAACAATACAACATACAAAAGGGTTTTTTACGCCGTAGCAAATACCTACTCCACAGCTTCTCGCAGTTATATTTGGAAAACATTAGAAATTCCTCTTAGCGAAATGTCGCTTGAAACTACTGGCGGTTCAGACGGAAAAATGAAAGACCTTGACCTTACCGGTATAAACTCTGCTGCTTTAAAAATTTCGCGTTCAATTGGTTCTTCCGCGGTTAACTCATCGGGTGTTGGTACAATTTATTTTGCAGGTATTGACTTTGTAAATGAAGTAACGCCTTTAATTCAGAATAATGGTGCAGTGTTAGATAATATGCAACTCCCATACAATCCAATCTCACCAAATGGCGATGGCATAAAAGAAAAAGCAATGTTTTCGTATAAACTAAAAGAAGCCGCCCGCGTAAAAATAGAGGTATTTTCCACAAAAGGCGAAAGTGTTTGGAGTTATGATGCCGGTGATGTTAATAACACCAACCAAAATATAATAGAGTGGGATGCATCAGACAAAAACGGGCAAAGGGTTTCAAATGGAATATATATATATAAATTTACTGCCGAAGGCATTGCTTCTGGCAATACCGATACAATTAAAAACTTAATTGGTGTTATAAGATAATTTAGGATTTTTAAGTTTTTGTAATCTTGACTGGTATCACATTTTGTCATATCCGCTCACCCTCGCCTGTCATTGCGAGAAGCGGTAGCGACGAAGCAATCTTAAGTCATTGCAGCGAAAAGAATTAGTCATTGCGAGGGCTTTAGCCCGCGGCAATCTGGTAGTTAAGACGAGATTGCTTCAACCCTTACGGGTTTCGCAAAGACAGCAAAATTTTAGTCATTGCGAGGGCTTTAGCCCGTGGCAATCTGGTAGTTAAGACGAGATTGCTTCAACCCTTACGGGTTTCGCAAAGACAGCAAAACAAAAGTATCTGTCATTGCGAGAAGCGGTAGCGACGAAGCAATCCTGGTGTCATTCCCGAGGTAGTAATCGGGGATCTAAAAAAGTTTTAATAATATAATTTAGGCAAAACAAACAGGGGAAAAAGATGAATTTGAAAAAAATTGGTCGGCAAAGAGAACTCGCTACAAAAAATTGTAATTGTAAAATTCAGTGGTGCGGCAAACTTGTGGTTTGCCTTAAAAAGTCGGTTGGTTTTTTTGGCGCTGTGTTATTAATTGCAGGTTTTTATTCTTTTGCGTTTGGCGCGGCTTTTGAAGATATTGGTGTAAGTGCGCGGGCTCGTGGTATGGGTGGAGCGTTTACTTCTGTTACTAACGATGCCAGTGCGGTTTATTGGAACCAAGCATCGCTTGCTCGTGTAAAATGCAGCGAGCTAACCATTTTTCATGATGATATGTATGGAATGGGTTTGTTAAATTATAACTTCTTTGGTTATGCTCATCCAGGGATGGGCGAAGGTACGGTTGCCTTTGGTTGGAGCAGAATGGGCACAACCGGCGCATTTGACTCTATGAATTACTCAGAAAACACATTTATGTTTGGCTATGGGAAAAAAATGACAGACCGGCTTTACTTGGGCGCCGGCATAAAATATTTTATGGTTGCTTATGACAAAGGAGCAAGTGGAATCGGCGGCGATGCCTCTGCAAGTTATGACTTGGTGATAGATAAACTAACCGTTGCCGTTACATGGCGCAACTTAAACAGGCCAGAAATTCGTTGGGAAACAGGTGCGACTGATAATTTAGAGCCAACAGTAAATGGTGGTATTGCCTATAGGTTTGTTCCAAACCATGTAATCTCAGTTGAGGCAAGCGAAACACTTAAAAAGGATGCACATCTTGCAGCTGGTTGGGAAGGATTATTTTTCAATAAAGTTCTTTCGTTGCGTGCTGGTGCTTTTGAGTTGGATAAACACATAAACCCAACGGCTGGTTTTGGTGTGACATATAAGGCAATCAGGTTTGATTACGCTATTGAACAGCACTATGCACTTGGGCTCACATCAATGTTTTCTCTTACCATAAAGTTCTGTCCAAAACTTTGGGTAACACAAAAAGTTGAAGCAGAAGAGGTTACACCACCACCAGTAGCTCCACCGCCGCCAGTGGAAACTCCAAAAACGGCGTTCCAGCAAATTGAAGAAGAAGCAAAGAATGAAAAACTTGAAGTAAAAACAGAAAATAACAAAATTACAATAACAGTTCGCGTTAACTTTGATTTTGACAAGTACAATGTAAAAGATTCCGAATTACCCAAGGTTGAAAGTGTATATAGAGTGCTTAAAAATCATACGGATATGAATGTGCGTGTTGATGGCCATACTGACAGTAA
>Ga0265297_10004140_pt1 | contig 24351 bp, 26 predicted proteins | sample Munlanlwell13791_FD_192502 | JGI IMG/M metagenome (GOLD analysis project Ga0265297, IMG submission 192502) | Leachate microbial communities from a municipal landfill in Southern Ontario, Canada - Leachate well 137-91 | ecosystem: Engineered > Solid waste > Landfill > Unclassified | place... | reverse complement strand
TTCTCTAACTTTCTCATAATTTTATTGGTGCGCCTGGGCCGAATCGAACGGCCAACCTACTGCTTAGAAGGCAGTTGCTCTGTCCATTTGAGCTACAGGCGCATTAACCATCTGTCCTCCCGCCAGAAACCGGCGGGATTAATTCGGCCAAACGACTTATGTTCGCAGCGCTCCGTAAGTCGTGGCCTTATTAAATTTGAGCTACAGGCGCATTCGTTTATTCAAACTGTCAAATTTCAGTCGGGGCGGACAGACTTGAACTGTCGGCCTCTTGCTCCCAAAGCAAGCGCTCTAGCCAAACTGAGCCACGCCCCGTAAATTTTGATTATATCAACCCTTCAGTCTTTCTCAATATATTTCTTGATAATCTTCCCGGCTTTTCTTAGGGCGCGGTAACGGTGGCTCATCCGGTGTTTTATCTTCTCGCCAAGCTGGGCAAAAGTCTTTTTATATTTAGGAATGACAAATAACGGGTCATAGCCAAAGCCGTGCCTGCCCTTTAAGGCAAAACCAATTAACCCCGCACACCTGCCTTCTACCACGCCAAACAAGCCCTTATTGTCGGCCAGGGCCACTGCGCAGGAATAATGCGCCTTTCTTTTGCTTAAAGGCAGGCCTTTAAGCAATCGGAGTAATTTTAAATTATTCTGGCTATCGCTTTTATTCCTGCCTGCCGGACAGACAGGCTTCCCTGAAAAACGGCTGGAATAAATTCCCGGCGCCCCGGCCAGTGCGTCAACGCAAAGCCCGGAATCTTCTCCCAGAGTTAATTTTCCGGTAAAACGCGCGATCTTAACCGCCTTTTTAGCAGCATTCTCACCGAAAGTTTTTCCGTTTTCAATTATCTTCGGGACCTGGCCATAATCCGCCAAAGAGCTGATCTTAAAGCCGCTGCCTTTTAAGATTGCTTTTATCTCTTTTAGTTTCTTTTTATTCCTGGTCGCGACGATTAATTCCATCGGGGCTAGATTAAATCTCCGACTAGCTTACGCTGGATGCTGAATAGCTCTTCAATTCCTTTTTGGGCCAGGCCCAGCATCTTATCCATCTTCTCTTTCGCAAACGGCTGGCGTTCGGCTGTGCCCTGGATCTCGATAAATTCTCCCTTACTGGTCATCACAACGTTCATATCTACTTCAGCCTTAGAATCCTCTTCATAGCATAAATCCAGGAGTAACTCTCTGTTTACGATTCCCACGCTGGTGGCGGCAACATAATCCTTGATCGGGATATCCCTGATCAAACCGGATTTCTTGAGTTTACTTAAGGCGTCAACCAGGGCAATAAAACTTCCCGTGATCGCGGCAGTGCGCGTGCCCCCGTCCCCCTGGATCACGTCGCAGTCAAGCCAGATAGTCCGTTCGCCAAAAGATTTCATTTCAGTAACCGTGCGTAATGACCTGCCGATAAGGCGCTGGATCTCATAAGTGCGGCCGGAATCTTTGCCGCGCGGTATGCGGCTGCCGCAGGAGCGCGGAAGCATGCCGTATTCGGCAGTGACCCAGCCTGTGCCGCTCCCCTTTAAAAACGGCGGCACGCTTTCCTCAACCGAAGCTGTACAGATAACCTTAGTGCTTCCTAACTCAATCAGACAGGAACCTTCCGGGTATTTAATATAATTCCTGGTAATATTTACTCCTCTTATTTTATCCGCGCCGCGGCCATCCTGTCTAACCATAAATACTCCTTCCCTTAGCATCTATCCCTACAATTAGAGGAAAATCCTTTACTGCTAATTTATAAATCGCCTCCGGCCCTAAATCCCGGTAGGCCACCGGGGTCACCTTTTTAACATATTTTGAGATAAGCGCCCCGCATCCGGCATAAGCTAAAAAATATACTGCCCGGTATTTTTTAATTGCCCGCCTTACTTCTTCAGAGCGCTGTCCTTTGCCGATCATTGCTTTTAAGCCGTGTTTAAGCAACAAGGGCGTAAACGCGTCCATGCGCGAGCTGGTCGTCGGGCCGCAGGAGCCGATTATTTTTCTTTTCGGGGTCTGCGTCGGGCCGCAGTAATATATTACGGCATGTTTAATTTTAAAAGGCAGCTTCTTTATTAACCGCTTATGCGCCTGGTCGCGGCTGGTATAAATATCTCCGCTCAATAAAACCTCATCCCCGGCTTTTAAACGCAGAATGTCTTTTTCGGTTAACGGCGTATTTATTCTTTTCATAGTCTGGCGCTTGCGCTGCGTAAAGCGTGGCAGCTTATATTTACCGCTACCGGCAGCCCGGCAATATGCGTGGGAAAACTTTCGATCTTGACTGCCAGGCAGGTTACTTTCCCTCCCAGGCCCATCGGGCCGATACCTGATTTTCCGATTTCTTTTTCTAGGTCTTGTTCAAGTTTCGATCTTTTAGCGTTAATATTCTTTAATAACGCTACCTTAGCCAGGAATCCGGCATAATCGCTGCTGCCGCCTATCCCGACTCCCACCACATAAGGCGGACAGGCATCCGGCCCGGCAGTCTTTACCGCCTGGATAATAAACTTCTTTACCTCGTCTTCACCGGCAGTAGGATTAAGCATTTTAAACTGAGATTTATTTTCACAGCCGAACCCTTTAGGCAAAACCGTTATTTTTAGTTTATCTCCCTTGACTATATCCGTATGGATAACTGCGCCGCGGTATCCGGATTTACCTCTTGCGATAGGGTCATTGATAATTGACTCCCTGAAATTTCCTTTTTTATACCCCTGCTCAATACCTTTAAGTACCGCTTTCTTGAGATCGCCGGTAATTCTTATATCCTGGCCCAATTCAATGAAGACAATCGGCAAACCCGTATCCTGGCAAATAGCCAGCTTTTCTTTTGCCGCTATGCGGGCATTCTCGATTATTGCTCCGAGGGCCTTCCTGGCCCGGCTGTTTTTTTCCTGGCTATAGACTAGCTTAAGCTTATGTAATATATCCCGCCTCAAAACATAATTAGCCTTCAGGCATAAATCCGCCACAACTTTAATGATTTTTTCAGCCTTAATAATCTTCATCTTTATACTCTCTTATTACGGTGGTTTTGATCCCGCCGCGAGGGTTAAATTCGCTGCTGATCCTGGCCCAGCGCGGCTTACAGGCCTTTACGAAATCTTCCAGTATTTTATTCGTCAGGTGCTCGTGAAATATGCCGATATTGCGGTAAAATATGGTATAGAGCTTAAAAGATTTAAGCTCTACGCAGTAGCTACGCGGCGAGTATTCTATTTTTATAGTAGCGAAATCCGGTAAGCCGGTCTTAGGGCAGATACAGGTAAATTCCGGAATATCCAGAAAAATAGTATAAACTTTATCCGGATACTGGCTTTTCCAGACTTCGATTTTGGGAGTCTTTAAGTCCCGGATATTTTTTTGCAAGCCTTCATACGAAGAATGCTTTTGATTTTTCATTTTACTCCTATGGCTTTATGGATCTGGTCTACGGCGCAGACAGTAACTCTTTCTCTTCGGCAGAGGGCCTTGAAGTTTTCTATTTTATTGCGCATATGCGCCCTGTCTTCGTTACTGTCCGGCTGCAGGATTAAAATTGCCTGTTGCGCGGTTTCCCGGATCAGCCTTAACCCTTCCCTGAGGTCATCTTCGGTTGTATCCTTACAGACCACGGTCTTTAAAAAAACTTCGCGCTGCGCGGCGATCTTCAAAAATAAACGGTGCTCCTCCCAGAAACCGCCTAAGCCGGTTGAGCTCGGTAATTTCAGGTCCATAGCCACAAAATCCAGGTGCTCGATGATATCTTTCAGCTCTTCATAGAGGACGCCGTTAGTTTCCAGGTAATTCTTGAAATTATCCTTATGCGTCAGTTTCAACAGTTCTTTCAGGAAATCCTTCTGTAGAAGCGGCTCGCCTCCGGTAAATGAAATTGAATGGTATTTATCGCGGTATAGCTTTAATTCCTGGAATAATTCTTCCGGTTCATACTCCATAAAACTCTGCAATTTCGTATCGCAGAACCTGCAGCCGAGATTACACCCGTAGAAACGCACGAAGATCTGTTTTTCTCCGAGGTAGAGTCCTTCGCCCTGGACGCTGTCAAATACTTCCGCGATTTTCCCTTTCATCTATCTTTTAACCCCGCTTCCTTAAAACCTTTAGCTCTATAATAACAACTGTCGCATTTCCCGCAAGGAGACCTGCCTCCTTTATAACAGGACCAGGTTAATTCAAACGGCACTCCCAGTTTATGGCCCAGCCGGATGATCTCTGCCTTGGTCTTATAGATCAAAGGAATCAGGATCTTAATATCCTTGTGCTGCAGGCCGGCTTTTGTCCCGGTAGAAATAACTTTTCTAAAGGCGCGGTAAAATTCCGGCCGGCAATCAGGATAACCGGAATAATCCTGGGAATGGGCGCCGATAAAGACCGCGCCGGCTGCGCGCGCCTCAGCGCAGGAAAAAGCAAAGCTTAAAAAAATAATATTCCGTCCGGGCACATAGGTATCCGGAATCTGTCCAGCCGTAAGGCTCCCCCGGGTTTTGGGTAATTTTCTTTTGCTTTCTAAAAGGCTTGAGCCTTTCCACGGTAAAGCGATCCTGATGACCTGACAGGTAGAGCCGGTTTTTCGCGCTAATTTTTTGGCAGCTTGTATTTCCCGGCGATGGCGCTGGCCATAATCAAAAACCAGGCAATGGCATTGATAGCCTTTTGCCCTGGCAATATACAAAGCTGTAGCTGAATCCAGCCCTCCGGATAAAAGAACAACTGCCTGCCTGCCGGTAGGCAGGACCTTTTTACTTGGCATAATAAGTGGCACTCGCCTTATCCGACTCCCAGACAGTCACTGAATGCAGGGAGCGGATTTGAGCTTTAAGGTTGTCGTAGATATACTTGGCGATATTTTCGGAAGTAGGGTTTACCTTTTTAAAATAAGCTATATTGTTCAAATATTTATGGTCTAATTTTTCCAGGAGTCTATACAATTTTTCTTTCAGACACTTAAAATCCATGACCATGCCGATTTTATCCGGTTTAGGGCTGACCACCGCCACCTCTACTTTCCAGTTATGGCCGTGCAGCTCTTCGCATTTGCCCTTGTATCCTCTTAAGTTATGCGCTGAGCTAAAATCCCCTTCTATTTTTATTTTATACATTGCTCACCCTCTTTACGTTTCGTACCGGCCGGCCTAAGAATCTTTCCGCCAGGCTGCTGAACCATTCCGGATTATCGCTGACAAAAAATTTATGTTTGCCTGTTCCTTCCTTACGCAAAAGCCCTTCGCTGGCTAAAATATTATTTACCTCAATAGCTACCTGCTTGGCAGAATCGATCAGGGCAACATTCTCTCCCATCTCATCTTTGATCAATCTCTTAAGCAAGGGATAATGCGTGCAGCCTAAGATAAGCGTATCTACGCCTGCTTTTTTCAGGGGCTTCAAATAGTATTTGACCACGTTCTTAACCACATTGCCGCTTAGCCACCCCTCCTCCACAAAAGGCACAAATAATGGGCAAGGCGCGGCTATCACCTTAACCCTGGGATCAAGCTGCTTGATTTCATTTTCATAAGCGCAGCTCTTAATCGTGCCCTTGGTGCCGATAACGCCTACGCGTTTATTCTGCGTGGCATAGACTGCCTCCCGCGCGCCGGGCGTAATCACTCCCACAATGGGAATCTTAAAGTGATTCTTGATCTCGGGTAGCGCAAAGCTGGAGACGGTATTACAGGCGACGCAGATAAACTTAACCTCGTGCTCAAGCAGAAAAAGGATATTTTCAATGGAAAAACGGATCACTGTTTCTTTGGATTTGATGCCGTAAGGCACGCGCGCCGTATCCCCGAAATAAACAATATCTTCATGAGGAAGCTGGCGCAGCAATTCCTTGACTACGGTCAATCCGCCTACGCCTGAATCAAATACTCCGATGGGTTTCATCTTTTAAGCAGCCTCCGCTGATGCTAAGCCCCGGGCATAATCGCGTATGCCGTCCATTATGCTCTCCGCCATCTTCTGGCGGTAATAACTGCTTTTTAACATGCGTTCTTCATTATAATTGGATAGAAAGCCGGCTTCCACCAGTACCGCCGGGATACGCGCGCCGCGCAAAACTTCATAACGCGCATCTTTTACCCCGATCACCCGGATATTCAAATTATTATCTACCGACCTGCAGATGGAACGGGCTAATTGTATTGATTCTGCGCGGTCATAGGCATAAAGCATATCCCAAAGCATAGCCTTTAATTCCAGGGAGTTGCTCGCGAATACAGCGTTATCCAGGTTTAAATGCGCATTCCTGGCGGAAAAGACGGCCCGCTTGGCGTCATTACGGCTGAGGGCCACATAATAAACTTCAAAACCGTTCATACTCTTTGCACGGTTGGCGTTGGAATGAATACTCACGAAAAGGTCAGCCTTGGAATTATTGCTGATCCTGACCCGGCCATCCAAAGGAATATACTTGTCGCTATTACGGGTCATGACCACTTCCACGCCTTGCGAGCGTAAAAGCAGAGCCAGCCGCCTGGCTATATCCAGGTTAACATCCTTTTCCTTTAACCCTGTCCGGCCTATTGCACCGGGATCCTTGCCGCCATGCCCGGCATCAACTACTACTTTTTTAATTACCGCGGAAATGGGAAAATCAGCCGGGCGCCGGGAAGGGATCCCTGCATCCCTGAATAAAACATCGATAACCTGTTCCTTAAATTTTACCGGCACTACTACCGTACCGTCATGAATATCTACCGGATAGTCAAAAAGCATGGCCCTCTGGTCAACTAAAGCTAAATTATCGCCAGCTCTCAGGTTTACCCTATGCTCTCCCTTATCTAAAATAACTATCCTGGTGAAAGTGTCATACTGCCAATTTATCCCTTTTGCTTCACACAAAGTAACCAGCGGATAATAAGTCGCGCCGTTGAGGGTATAGGTGGGAAAGGCCTCCCGCACCGGGCCGGTAGCGCAGCCAGATAAAGAAAAAATAATCACGCCGGCAATAAACGCTAAGGTTAGCTGGTTTTTAATTTTCATAATTTTGATATGCTTAAGGCACTCCGCTCACTGCTCGGCTTGTCGCCTCGCTACGTTCGCTTGAGTGCCACCAAATTTTTGCTTGTCGCAAAAATTTGGTGGAGGTGGCCGGAATCGAACCGGCGTCCTTAAACAATCTGATAAAAGCCGCTACATGTTTAGCCCCGTATTTTAATCTTGCTCTTGCAACTCCCACGGGGCAGGATTTACAAGCCGCAGCCTTTAGAAATTTCATCCCGTCTACAAAGGCGAAATAGCGGGACTATCCTACTTGAGTCTCTATTTCATCCCGTAGGCTGGACGGATAGAGGCTTCGCTAATTTAGTTAGCGAAGACTGGCATGCCAACAAATGATGGGGTTACCATCATCGGTTTAGCATTGAACAAACGGTTGTTTGCGTTTGTATTGTGCACGGATTATTAACGCGGCTAACCATGCGTCCGCGACATGCTGCTTTTACCCGACGGCCTAAGTCGAGCCCAATTCACCCCCAATTTTCTATATCTTATGTCTCAAAAATTGGTCCTGAGCCACGAAGGGGCGAAGGACCTTAACCTTATTTTCTATTCCTCATTGCCCTACGCATCGCGATATCTGTTTCCCGGCGTTTGATGTCGTCTCTTTTGTCGTAAAGTTTCTTGCCTTTACCGAGAGCAATTTCAATTTTTACAAATCCCCGGGGATTAAAATAAATCTTTAAAGGAATAAGGGTAAGGCCTTTTTGCGTAAGCTTACTTTCCAACTTCTCTATCTGATTCTTATGCAGCAGCAGCCTTCTTTTTCTCGTCGGTTCAACATTCATGTAACTGGCTTCTGCATAAGGATTTATGTGCGTGTTATATAAGATCAGCTCGCCCTCTTCCACGCGGGCAAAACTATCGTTCAGGTTAACCTTACCCTGCCTGATAGACTTTACCTCGCTCCCCTTTAATTCTACGCCGCATTCAAAACTCTCGATAACCGCGTAATCCCGGTATCCTTTATGGTTGGAGGCGATGATTTTACTCATTTTAGCATAATCCGGCTAAAATATAAAATTAAAAACAGCGGGATAGTAATGATGCCGCTAAGGTGCGTCAGGAGAATGCCCTGGCTGACCAGGAGGTCCTCTTTTTTATAGCTCCTCAGGATTGTCGAAAGGGTCACTGCCGAAGGCATCGCCAACTGTATAATGATGAGCAGGCCTATCAATCTGGGGACCTTAAAAATAATCACCAGGGCCAGGCCTATAGCCGGCAGGACAAACATTTTAGCTAATATCAACATAGAGATTGCTTTCTTATCAATATGCTTAAGGCTTACCTGGGCCAGGCCCGCGCCCACCACCAGCATGGCCAGGGGCAGAGTGCTCTCTCCCAGCATAAACAGCGGCTTAATCAGGGCATCCGGCACGAATTTATTCAGGCCGAAAAATATAATTACCAGGCTTGCCAGTGTAACTACAACCGGCGCGCTCAGGAGATTAAGCCAGATGAATTTTTTCTCTTTATGGAAATTCAATATGTGCACGCCGACGGAAAACATGACCAAATTAAACCCGGCCAGAAATAAGAATATGTAGATAAACATTACGCTTAAGGACTCCGGCGCAAGTAAGGCCGCGACCAGGGCCAGAGGCAAATACCCTGAATTCTGAAAGGCCACCAGGCTTATAAATTGCAGCTTATGCTGCTCTCCCTTGATAAAGGGCGCGAATAAAAAACCCACCAAGAGGCCGATAAGCGTAACCAGAATACTCAAAAAAGGGAAAATCCACCAGTCTGAAAATGCCTGAAAAGAAAAATCCCGGATGAGCTGGCAGAAGATAAGCGCCGGCAAGGTTACGTCCATAACCAGGCTGCTTATGGCGTCCACCCCGGCGCTCGCCAGGAACCTGCGCCTGACCAACCAATACCCCAGCGCAGCCAGAAGAAGGATCTGGGCCACAGCTATTCCGGTTATCTTAAAATGTTCTAAAGGCATAATCTACCCTCTTAATTTAAGACTAATATTATAACAATAAAATAATGGGCAGGCAATGCTTTTATATTTGACAGGAGAGACAGGCTGGGCTATACTTAGAAGGCTCACAATGCGGAAGTGGCGGAATGGCATACGCGCACGTCTCAGAAGCGTGTGGGGTAACCCTTGAGGGTTCAACTCCCTCCTTCCGCACCATACCCCTTTAACCTCCCGGATCCTGCTACGAAATTACCAGTAACCCCAGAAAGGCAAAATAAATAAAATAGAGGAGGAATACCGCTTCTTCGCGGGAATCCGGCCGGCGGATATACAGGTAATTGATAACGCCGAATAAAAGCGAAAGAATAAACACCTCTAGTTCATAAAAAAGTCCGTAAAGCAGGAACGGAACCAGAAGATAACTTAAAAATACCAAAAAAGCAATAATCTTCCGGCCTTTCCTTTCACCGAAAATAACCGGCAAAGAATAAACGCGGCAGCGCCTATCCCCTTCGATGTCCTTGATGTCCTTGATGTTTGAACCAAGAAAGAAAATTGTAAACGCCAGCCACAATAGGGGCGGACACAACAATACAGTGGTATTGGCCGGGGAGAGCGACACCTGCCCCATCAGCAGGATTAAGACTGCTTGGAGGCCGGTGACAAAAGAAGAAAATATGAAAAAACGCTTTAGCCGAAACGGCGGAGCGGAATACAAAAAATAAATCCCGATAAAGAATAAAATAATCATAAAACAGGCTGCGCTGACCCAAATGGCAAATAACAGAGAAAATGCCAGGTATACCGCGCCTACTTTTAAATATTCGCTTTTAGCGATTGACCCGGAGATTAACGGCCGGCCCGGGTTAGATAACGCGTCACAATCTACGTCAAAAATATCATTGACCAGCGCGGAAAAACGCACCGCGAAAAACAGCGTTCCGGACATACCCAGTATCTTTACGAAAATAAAACCGTCCGGCCGGCCGGCGGCGCCTAAGTAGAGAGCTAAACCTAAGGCAAGTAAAATAAAACAGCACAGGTAACGTAAAAGCCTAAAATCTTTCAACACTACCTTAAACTTCCTGGGGTCGTAAAGCCTGAACCAGGCTGCCGTAACCAGGAGCGCAAAGATAAGCTCAATAATCACAACAACGCTCTCGTCAACCGTCCCCTTGATCATCCTGCCGCGCAAAAAGGAATGCGGAATACGCGCTAACAAGGAGGCGCCTTTTATAAAGCCGGCTACGGCCAATCCCGGTAAAGTCCCGTAAAGGCCGCATAAACCAAAAACCAGGATCGCAGCCAAGCCGGACAAAGATATTTTGTGTGTCTTTAAGAATACATAGATAAAAGAAAAAACGCAGATAATGCATATCTCCAGCCTTAGGCTGTAAGGAATACCTGGGATATTAAAGAACGGGTTAAAGAAATTAAGCACGACCTGCCGGACATTCCCGCTGACGTATTCATAAGAGATGCTCGCGCCGGTAACCGAGGTTATCATAAGATCGAAGGCAACCGGAAAAATTATTAGCGCAAAGAAAACCAGGCTTACTTTAGAGATTTTCAGGATATCTTCTCCGGTAACCAGGCGCAGCAGGACGATGATAGATATAAGCGCCGTCAGGAAGAATATGGGGACGTGCACAAGGTGGAAAAGAGTAAACGTTGGAAACGCCTGCGTGCTCACCAGGCTTTCCAGGGAATCCCGGATAAAGATTATTGCCAGGGCCGCGGCTATCCATAGCCCGAAACCTATATTACTCTCTTCGCAATAGCGGATAAATCTTTTTATCTTTTCCATTCGTCAGAACACTCCTTATAGGATTTAAACGCGCTCTTTTGGGAATAATCCCAGCGCACCAGGCCAAAATAATCCACGCCGTTCTTCCAGTGCCCGGAGCAATCGCGGAAAAACGCCCAGAACACCTTTTCCACATCTTTATTTTTAAGCAACCCGGTATAAATTTTCTTTAACCAGACTGCCTGCTCTCTTTCGTCAGGATTATCTCCTATCCACCAGTTATCCGTCCTGACCCCCGGCTTGACTCCGGGACAGCCCGTCTCGGTAATCCAGATTTTTTTATGCTCATCGCCGTTGGCAGCCATTATCTCGCGGGCTAATTTCGGATAAGCGACCAGCGCCTTTATCCCGCCCTTATGCAGAGGCGACTCAAAAAAATGCAGGTTCAGAATATCAAAATAACCTTTAGCTCCGTTATTATAAAGGTTATTAATACTGCCCAGGCCGTTGGCTAATCCTCCGTTTAAGATTTTACAATCGGGGTCGGTTTTTTTGGCAGCCAGATAAACTTCTTTAAGTAAAGCGCAATAGCTTTTTAATCCGTCCTGGGCTGGCCAATATACGGCCGAATCCGGTTCATTCCAAACCTCCCAATATTTTATTTTATCTTTATAGCGGGCGATTACCTTTACGGCATATTTAACAAATACCGCGTTATCTTTAGGCGGGCAGTTCCATTCTTTAGAGGCAACAGCCCAGCCAACGCTATAATTTAGAATACCCAGGACCTTCAGGTTATACCTGGCAAGTAAATCTACAATCCGGTCGTAGCGCTCAAATTTGAACTCTCCCTCTTTTGGCTCGATATCCTGCCATAGAAAATCCATCCTCACCCAGCCGACTCCCGCCTCTTTCATCAATTTGATAACTTTCTCCAGTTCCGCGGCGCTGGAATACTTATGATTATTCCAGGAATGGTCCCACTGTAAAAATTCCAAGACTCCGAAAGGATTATTCATCTATTTGTGCGGATTTTGTTCAATGTTGATATAATCATCAAAATCAATGCTTTCGCCCAGCTCTTCTTTTACTATCCTGATCCTGTCCGGCACATAGGGATGCGTTTTATAATAGTTCTTTTCCTGAAGCGGCCTTCTTTTCTCCACCTCCTGAAGTTTTTCCAGGAATTTAACCATGGCGTGCGGGTCGTATCCGGCTAATTTCGCGTAGCGCGTGCCTAACTGGTCAGCGAGTAATTCATCCTCCCGGGAATAACCGAGGATTAATTCGGTAAAAGCAGTATCCGCGGCTGCGCCGACTCCGCCTGAAGAAGGAGCTACCGCTACCAGCAGCCGCAATATGGAATAACCCTGCTGCGCCTGGAGTTTTTTGATACTGTGCCGGGCGACAATATGGCCGACTTCGTGGGCAATGACACCGGCCAGTTCATCGTCGTTAGATACCTTATCCACTAACCCTTTAAATACATAGACATAACCTCCGGGCAGAGATACGGCATTCACACTCTCATCTTCTAAAACAAAAAAATGATAATCTATCTCTTTCCGGTCGCAAACCGCGGCTATCTTCTTGCCGATATCCTCCACCCGCTTTTGCATCAGGAGGTCATCCCCTAATTTATACTCCTTGGCTACTTCCCTGGCAATGGCCCGGCCCATCTGTACTTCCTTATCCGTAGAATAGTAATAACTCTCCTGTTCTCCGGTAACGATATTATATTCGGTAGAACACCCGGCCAGGAAAACAGCTATGAGTATGCCGTATACGCCGAGCTTCTTAAAAATAAGGTAGAGTTTTCTTAGCGGCAGGCCGACAACATTATAAAAACAACCGTTGATACGGCGAATAAATAACGCGCCCCGGCCTTGAATATCAAAACTTCCGGCTTTATCCAAAGGAGATACCTGCTTAAAATAACAGCTTATCTCTTTATCGCTAAGCTTATCCATAAAAACCGTGGTTTTCTCATAGTCGGTCAGTATTTTACCTCTGCCCTTTTCTTTCCTGATTACCGCGATACCGGTATAAACAGCTTGCGTCTTATTGGACATTGACTTAAGCATCTGTTTGGCGGATTTTAAATCTCCGGGTTTACCGAAGATCCTGCCATCCTGGACCATGATGGTATCCGCAGCAATAATAATCCCCTCTTTTACCTTTGAGGCGATATCCTTCGCTTTATTGAGCGCGTTTATTTTGACCAGCTTGAAATAAGAAATTCCCTTCGCGCCCTTTCTCTCCTTGACCTTACTCGGCAGGACTTTAAACTTCAGGCCGATATCTTCTAACAATTTCCTGCGGGCCCTGGATTTTGAAGCTAAATATATCATCCTTATATTTTAACTTAATGCTGCGCTCTCGCCAGCCAGGTATCCGGTAGAAAACGCCGCCTGAAGGTTAAAACCGCCGGTATCCGCGTCCACATCAATCATCTCTCCGCAAAAATACAGCCCTTTAACCCGGCGCGACTCCATCGTGCGCGGATTAATGTCTTTAAGGGTTACTCCGCCCTGGGTAACCATGCCTTCTTCCAAAGGCCTTGCCCTGCTGATAGCCAAACGCCAGGATTTAAGCAGTAAAACAAACTTCCGGCGTTCGTCCTGGGTAAGTTGATTCGCTTTTTTATACGGGTCTATCCCGGCTGTCTTAATAAATAAATCAATCAATTTCAAGGGTAATAAATTTTTCAGGATTTTTTTAATCCCTTTTTTGGGACTTGTCTTGAACTCCCTTAAAAACCGCTCGTCCAGCTGTCCGCGGCTTAACCCCGGTTTTAAATCTATCTCAACATAAACATCTTTATTTTCCTTAAGCCAATCTACGATTTTTGCGCTTAAGGCAAGGACCAGGGGGCCGGAAATACCAAAGCCCGTAAAGAGCAGTTCTCCGACTTCGGAAATAATCTCATTTTTTCCGGCGCAGAACTTGATCCGGATATTTTTAAGCGTCAATCCTTCTAAAATTTCAGGGTATTTTTCTTTTATTTCAAGCGGCACCAAACCCGGGCGTAAGGGAATAATGGTATGGCCTGAACTTTGCGCCATTTTTAAGCCCTCTCCGGTTGAGCCGGTAAAACTATAAGTTGCTCCTCCCGTAGCCAGGATTATTTTAGCACAGGGTATAAATTCAGCGTTAGCCAGATACAGTCCTTTTACCCGGCCGTCTTTTACTAAAATATCTTTTACCTCAGACTTAAAGATACTCCTTACCTTTTGCTGCGCTAATTCCTTATCCAACACGCCCACGATACTGCTTGAGCTATCTGTGACCGGAAATACGCGCAGTTGCCTTTCTACTTTAAGGGCCAGGCCCCGGCTCTGGAAAAAATCCATCAGCTCTTGATTAAAAAATTTCCTGAAGGCGTCCCTTAAGAATTGGCCATTATGGGAAAACCCTTTTAAGAATGAGTCTAAATCGCCTGCGTTGGTCAGATTACAGCGGCCTTTGCCGCTCAGGAGGAGTTTCTTGCCTAAGATGGGATTTTTATCGATGAGAATTACTTCCTGGCCAAGCGAACCGGCTCTTATCGCGGCCATCATTCCTGCGGGACCTGCTCCGACTACCACTATTATATTCTTTTGCACAAGCTTTCTAAAATTCCTAAAGGCCGAAATCTTTTACGGTGAATATGGATTCCAGGCGCAGGCCTGCTTTAGCCAGATTTTCCTTGGCGCCTGCGCATCTATCCACGATAACGATCGCCTCGCGTGCTGCGATACCCAGCTTGTCCAGGGCTTGTTTGGCTTCAATAATGGCTTTACCGGTAGTAGCCACATCATCGATCAAAATAACTTTACTGGCTTTCGCCAGGCCCGGTCCTTCAACCTGGCGTCCGGCTCCGTGCTCTTTGGCCGCTTTTCTGACGATAAATGTTTTTAGGGGGATCTTTTTAATATGGCTAAGCAGCGCGACTGCGCCGGCGATCGGGTCAGCTCCCAGGGTCGGGCCGCCGAGCGCGTCTATCTTCCTGTCCTTGACCATTGCCAGAATAATACTCGCAGTTAAATACGCTCCTTCGGGAGTCAGGGTAATTACCCGGCCATCAAGATAATAGTTACTCGTCTTACCGCTGGAGAGAGTAAAATTTCCTCTCTTTAAGGCTTCTTTGTTCAGCAGGGCTAATAATTGCTTTTTTAACTCTTCTATATCGGTTTCCATAACGGCTTTATTCTACTACAACAATAATACTATTGTAAAGGCAAAACCCTGACCACGTATTCATTACCGCATTGCTTTAAGATTTCAAATTTGAAGTAACCCTCTGTTAGGCGCCGGAAGTCCACGACATTACCCTTCTTGATTATCCCGTAGGTAACCGGCTGCTTGCCCAGGAATTCCCTTACCTTTACGTCAGAATCCAGGAAAGGCACTGGATGCGGGCTGAAAAACGGAGTCCCGGGAATATCCACAACTACGACTTCCCTGTCGGTATAAAACCGCACTCCCCGGGCAAAAAACTTTGAACAGATAATCTGGCCGCTGACTGTATGGTTCTGCATCAAGTATTCAACCGCCGGCTTAGAAGATGCATACGGCTCAATATCCTTAATTACAGAAGCAGCGCCTAATAACATGACTAACGGCAGAAAAACTAAAGTGAAAATAAGCCCCGTAAATCTCTTGCGCAGGGCAAAAACCAGGGAAAATACGCCTAAAATGAATAATGTAATTGCTAAAGCATAAACCGGAGCCCTTGAACCCACATACATTACGTAACTTGACAGAGCAGCGACCAGGCCCACGGGGAAAAGCAGGATAACGATTGCCGTGATCAGAGAGAGAGTATAAAATATACGGCTGGGATTTTTTACCGATAACCCTTTATTGCAGATAAAGTCCGCCGTAAGCAGGCCGAGGGCGGGAAAAAGCGGGAATATGTAACTAGTCAATTTTGAATGTGCGAATTGGAAAACCAACAGGATCACGCCTATCCAGATACCTAAGAAAAGGATAAAATTATCGGTGTTCCGCCTTATGCCCCTGACCAGGTAGATTAACGCGAACAAAGTATATAAACTCCAGGGGAATATCGGGCCGATCAGGGTCGCCGGATAAAAATACCAGGTGTCGGCTGCCGGATGTTCGGCTTTGATCAGGCGGACAAAATGGTCGTTATAAAAGAACTCGCGGTTAAAGCTGGCGCCGTATTTAATCTCCATCAGTATATACCAGGGTAAAGCGACCACGCAAAAAACCAGCAAGCCCCACAGTGAATATTTGCAGAACAGGAACTTCAGTTCTTTTTTAACGAAAAGGAACGCGATGACAACCGCCAGCGTGATTATACAACCAAGCGGGCCTTTGGTTAAAACCGCCAGGGCAGAGAAAAAAGCAAATAAGAGCAGCCCTATCCCCTTTCTTACCGGATAGGTATAACCCCAGTAGAACGCCAGGAGCGCAAAAAGGATGAATACGGAAAAGATCATATCGGTAAAAACGCTCCGGGATAATCCGATATAAAAACCGCAGGAGAGCATCACCAGGCCTGAGAAAAATGCTTTTTTGCTGTCTTTAAACCCGATCAGCCCCAGTAAATATATGGCGACGATCCCCAGGAGCGCGATGAATGCGGCAGGCAGGCGTGCGGCAAAAGGGGTATTCCCCAGGATCTCGATACTTGCGCGCAGCATCCAGTATAGAAAAATAGGTTTCTCGAATTGCGGCTGGCCGAACAGATACGGAGTCATCCAGGTCTTCTGCTGGATCATCTCCTTGGTTGTCTGAGTATAGAAAACCTCATCGGGATTAGTCAGGCTGATAACGCCGTTACCCATAATCAGGAAGACATAGGCCAAACCGATTAAAACCAGTATTTGGATAAGGATCTTCTTCTGCATCGCTCTCCTTCTAAAAATAGCTTCTCAGGTTAAAATTTGAGATAATAATTTCATTTATTATAGCATTACCGCCGTATTTAACAACTCAAAATTTTTTACTTTTGATGGTTCGCTGAAGAGTTGACTTTTAATAAATTAGCTGTTATCATATGTCCATGTTGCGCCGTTTTGTCCGGGTATTAAAGAATATCGCTTATCCTAAAATATGCCTGGGCTGCAAAACCAGGCTTGAGCCGCACCTTGCGGATGAATATATTTGCAGCCGGTGCCGGCTTAAGATCAAAAAAAATACTCCGCCGTTCTGCCATAGCTGCGGCAGGCACCTGGAAAAGAATAACCGGCACAAGAATATCTGTCCGGCTTGCCTGAGGAATAAATTACGTTTTGACCGGGCCTTTAGCCCTTGCCTATATGAAGGCGTACTCAAAGAATTAATCCATGAGTTTAAGTATAAAGGTAAAACGCACCTGGCTCAGCCTCTAAGCAAAATGATGACGGACTTTATCCGGGAGTACGACTTTCCTATCGAATATATGGATTTTATAATTCCCATGCCCCTGCATAAAGCCAGGGAGCGCGAAAGAGAATTCAACCAGGCAGAAGTTTTAGGCAGGCACGTTGCTTTCGAATTCAATAAAGGCTTAAAAAACAACCTGCTTAGGCGGGCCCGCCTGACGCAAACCCAGACCGGCCTGGCTAATGACCGGCGCTTTCTAAACGTAGAGAATAGTTTTAACGTAGCCAAAGATATTGACCTGAAAGATAAGAATGTGCTTATCGTTGACGATGTCCTGACAACCGGGGCGACTTCTTCGGCGGCTGCCGCGGCCTTAAAAAGTGCCGGAGCAAATATAGTATTTGTATTGACCCTGGCTAATTAAAATATGAAAATACTGCGCAGTTACCTGTTAAGGGAATTTACCGGACCGTTCCTGATGACCCTGGGTCTTTTGAGCTTTGTAATGGTCGTCGTGGGTAACCTGAAAAAAATAGCCGACCTGGTCATCAATAAGGGCGTAGATATCTTTAGCGTATTAAAGATATTTGTGCTGATGGCCCCTTATATTTTGACCTACGCCTTACCCATCTCCATTCTGGTCGCCGTGCTCATGTCCCTGGGCAGGTTATCCAGCGATAACGAAATTATCGCCATCAGGGCCAGCGGCATAAATCTTTTTCAACTTATACTGCCGTTACTTACCCTCGGGCTGATTTTGAGCTTAGCTTTGGCTCTGTTCAATGACCGGGCTGCCTCCTACGCGCACTACGCCTACCGTAAGACCCTGATTGAAATAGGCGTGAAAAACCCTACCGCCGCCTTTGAAGAAGGGGTCTTTATCAATTCCTTCCAGAAATATATACTCTTCATCTATAAGGTAGACCAGAAATTGAATAAACTGATAAATGTGCGCATATATGAACCTCAGGGAGACGACCGGCCGACGCGCACGATCGTCGCTAAGAGCGGCGAATTTATCGCTGTCCCGGAAAATAACACAGTCAAGCTCAAGCTAATGGACGGGACAAGCGATGAACCCGACCCCAGCAATCCTACCAACTTTTATAAATTGAATTTCCGGACTTATTTTATGAATCTGGACCTGGCGGACGCGCAGAAGAAACAGAATATCGAAAAAAAATACAAGGAAATGACTATCCGGGAATTAGATACGGAAATCGCGAAATTAAAAAAGGAGAATATCAATCCCGCACCGCTAGTTACCGAGATACACGAAAAATTAGCCCTGGCCTTCTCCTGTTTTATCTTTGTATTGATGGGCGCGCCCCTGGCCATCATTACCCGGCGCAGGGAAAAATCCATCAATATCGGAATTGCCATACTGATCATCGTGGTATATTATCCTCTTTTTATCGGCTGCGAGGCCTTAGCCATGGAAGGCTTTATCAGCCCGGCTGTCACGATGTGGATCCCCAATATATTATTCGGGATACTGGGTTCATTCCTAACCTTTAAATTATGCGTATCTTAGACCGTTATATCTTAAAATCCATAGTCTCTACCTTTATCTCCTGCATATTCGTCTTCCTTTTTATGTATGTGATTATTGACGTTTTATCGCGGCTTGAGGATATCCTCAAAAACCAGGTCCATTACACCCTGCTTATCCAGTTTTACTTAACTAACCTGCCGATTATGTTTGTCCAGGTAGCGCCCTTTGCCTGCCTCCTGAGCACGCTTTATACCTTCAGTAAACTAAACCACGATAATGAAGTAATCGCCATGCGCGCATCAGGCCTGAGTATCTTTTACATTACCAAGACCGTGATCATCTTAGGCATAATCATAAGCTTATTCGTTTTCTGGATTAATGACCGTTTTGCCCCCGGCGCAATGTTAGCGATCCAGAAGATCCAGGCCAAAATGGATGAAGGTAAGAAGGGTAAAAAAGAAAAAAAGAAAGAGTCGTTAATCAACCTTTCCATGTATGGCTTAAAGAACAGGCTCTTCTTTATTGATAGGTTCTACCCCTCTACCGCGACCATGGACGGCGTGATTATACTCGAGCAGGATGAAAAACAGAATCTCACCCGTAAAATTGTCGCCAATAAAGGTATTTATGAGGATGGGCTCTGGAGATTTTACCAGTCCATTACTTATGATTTTGACCACAACGGCCAGATTGTCGGAGAGCCGTTGTATCTGGAAGAAGAAATAATGAACATACCGGAAACGCCGCAGGATTTCCTCGCCCAGAGGCAGCGGCCGGAAAATATGACGATAGCTCAACTGGATAATTATATCTGGAAATTATCCAAGAGCGGAGCGACCACGGTAATCCGCAATTTGAAGCTGGACCTGTATCAAAAGTTTGTTTCTCCCTTTTCCAGCCTGGTTATTATTTTATTAGGGATACCCTTCTCGCTAATGATCCAAAAACGCGCTACCGGGCTCTCTTCTATCGGTATTGCGATTATCGTGGGATTTTTATATTATATATTTGACGCGGTATGCATCGCTCTGGGACGCGGCGGGATGCTTCCTCCTATTATCGCGGTATCCTCGACTCACATCGTTGCTCTGGCTTTCAGCGTTTATTTAATTAGCCACCTTCCTTAAAAGACAGAAACTCTCGGGATACGGCTGCCTAAACCACAAACAATCTCGTAGGGAATAGTTTTAGAAAGGTCGGCTAGCTCCTCGGTTGTAATCATATTTTTACCCTGCGCACCGATTAAAACTGCTTCGTCGCCTATTTTTACCGCGGCCTTGCCGACATCCACCATAATCTGGTCCATACATATCCTGCCGCAGATCCTAAAGCGCTTTCCCCCGATTAAAACAGGAGCCTTATTAGAAAGGTTACGCGGGTAACCATCCCCGTAGCCGATGGGTAGAGTAACAACCCTGGTAGGCCTGGGCGTAACATACTCATGCCCATAACTTATGCCGCATCCGGCGGGAACATTTTTAACAAAGATTACTTTAGTCTTTAAGCTCAAAACCGGTTTAAGGCTTATTTTTAAATTTCCTTTTGGGTAAAGGCCGTAGATGACCAGGCCCGGCCGGACCATATTAAAATGGCTATGGCGATAATTAAGGATACCCATACTGTTAGCGGCATGGACCAGGGGTATAGCTATCCCCTCTGCGGCTAATCTCTGGATGAGCGCATCGAATAAATCTATCTGGTAAAAAGTAAACTTCTTATTTATATCGGCAAAAGCAAAATGCGTAAAAATACCTTCTACTTTTATATGTTTGAATCCGTAAATCTTCCTGACCAGCTTGTGCGCGTCATAATGCAAGATACCGATGCGGCCCATCCCGGTGTCTACCTTGATATGCACTTTGGCTTTCTTGCGGAGCAACCGGGCCTTGTTATTTAAAGCTGCGCTCAGTTCTTCGTCGCAAACAGAAATAGTGAGGTCGTATTCAAAAAGCGGCGAGAGGTGGTCTTTAAGGATTAGACCCAAGACCAATATAGGGCTCTTGATACCGGCCTTTCTTAAGGCTATCCCCTCGTCTATTGAAGCAACCCCCAGAAAATCTACCCCGCAACTCTCCAGTTTCTCAGAGGTAGGAATTAAACCATGGCCATAAGCGTCTGCTTTGACGGTAACTAAAATCTTAGTGCCGCAACTAATCCTCTCCTTTATCCGCAAGAAGTTATGTTCAAGGTTATTCAGGTTAATCTCGGCCCAGGTCGGCCGGTATCCGATATGTTTGGCAGTAGGCATATTAATTTTTACTTCTTAATTTTGGCTTTTGACTTTTTTTAACCTGGCATTCCTTAGGGTAAAGATAAATCGGGTCAACCTCAGAAAGAATATCGAATTTTTTATTTTTAATCCGGACTAAGGCCAGCTTAATGATATTATGGGCCTTGGGATACCACCGGTCTTTATCCGCAAAGACAAGGCCCGCGGTATTTTTTAAAATATCCTCCCGGTATAAATCCAGCGCGTCCCCGAAGAGTAGGGCCGGAGATTTTATCTTTTTCAGTAACTCTTCTTTTGAAACGAGCATGTAAGGAGATAATTTCTTAAGGCCATTACCCGTATTCCGGTAAAAACAGGAGTAGATAAGGCTTCTTTTGGCGTCAACAACAGGGATGAGCATCCTGGCATCGGCTCCCGCGTTCATCGCCAGGGTATCCAGCGTAGATATTCCGATTAACGGCTTATGGGTTAACCAGCTTAACCCCTTCATCGCGCTTAAGCCCACGCGCATCCCGGTAAAAGAACCGGGCCCCAGGCCGCAGGCAAAATAATCTAAATCGTTTATCCCCAGCCCTAAAGCATCCAGAGCCCTCTTAATGCTAACGGTTAAAAGCGACGATAATTTCGGCCCTACCTCCAGATTATATTCATAGACCGCTCCATCGTTATAAATACCCAGCGACAAAAACTTTGTTGCGGTATCAATAGCCAGTATTTTCATTTAATTCCCTGAATAATTTTTTTATAACGCGCCGCGCTTGCGGAAAATTTAAGCATTCTCTTATTTTTTCCACGATAGGATAATTCTACCATAAGATGTTCTTTAGGCATAAGATAATCTAACTTTTGTGCCCATTCAATAACCGCAACGCCTTCGTCGTAAAAGTACTCTTCATACCCGACAGCAGCTATATCGCCCGGGTCTTTGAGCCGGTAAAGGTCAAAGTGGTAAAGAGGGACCCTGCCTTCCAGGTGCCCTCGGATGAGAATAAACGAAGAGCTGGTGACCTTAGCTTTATTTACGCCTAGGCCCTCGGCAATACCTTTGGTGAATACGGTTTTGCCGGAGCCAAGTTCCCCTTCCAGGCAAATGATGTCCCCGGCCTGAAGATGCCCGGCGAGCAACCTGCCTAAATTTAAGGTATCCTTAACTGATTGAGAAATTATCTGCATTTAAAAATGTCTGAACCCTTTCGGAGTGATATTTATCAATTGCTCTTTTTTGTCCATTAATTTAAAACCATATTGCTTCATTCTTATTTCGCCGATGGGTTTAAATTCAGCTACTTTTCTTGCTAATAACTTTTGGGCCTCCCGCCGGGAAAGCGTAAAAAGAAGTTCAAACTCCTCTCCGCTATTCAGGGCGGCGGATAAATTCCGCACCCCTTTGCTCAAAGGAATCAAATCTTCATAGATTACCGCTCCTACCGCGCTCTTGTTTAATATATGCCGCAGATCCTGGACTAATCCATCGGAGATATCAATCATGGCGTTGATCTTAAAATTACGGGCCAGGAACCTGGCCTCTTCTACGCGCGGGGTGAATTTAAGATGTTTATCTGAAGCAGGCCCTTGGAGCTCTCCGGTCATAAAGATAATATCACCAGGGCGCGCCCTCTCCCTTAAAACCAGGCGCTTCTTCTCTACCTGGCCGAGCATACTCACGTCTATAATGATTTTATTACTACGGCTTAAGTCTCCACCGACAATATTAACCTTGTATTTACGGGAAATATCCCGCATTCCCTTAAAAAGTTCATCCGCAAATTTAAGCGGAGTATCTTTAGGCAGCCCCAAAGAAATAACGCAATAGCGCCCCTGGCCCGCGCAGGCGGCAATATCGCTGAGCGATACGGCAATCGCCTTTCTGCCGATAAGATAGGGCTTGTCTTTTAAGGTAAAATCCACATCTTCTGCGAGCATATCGCAGGTAAAGAGCTGATAATTTAATTTATCCAGCTTTAAGACCGCGCAGTCATCGCCGCTTGCTTTTATCACCGAAGGATCTGTCCGGATCGATTTCCGGAACCTCTCTATCAGGCCAAACTCTCCTATATCTTTTAGGCGCCTCATCTTTTCCTCAAAACCTGGCCCAACGTTCTTTTAATGTTTTCCCTGTACGGCTGAAGGATAACCCCTTTATCCGTGATAATCGCGCTGATTAAATTATGCGGTGTTACGTCAAAGGCGGGGTTAAAAACTTTTACCCCTGCCGGCGCAACCCTCTTTCTAAACAACAATTCGCTGACTTCCCGGCTGTTACGCTCTTCAATCGGAATATCTTTACCGCTTTGAACGTTAAAATCAAAAGTGGAAGCCGGAGCGGCGATATAAAAAGGAATATTGTGGTATTTGCTTAAAACTGCCAGGCTATAAGTCCCGATCTTATTAGCTGTATCGCCGTTTGCGGCAATCCGGTCAGCGCCGGCAATGACTTTATTGATTTTGCCCTGCTGCATGAGGGAAGCCGCCATATTATCGCAGATAACCGTTACATCAATACCGCTCTTCTTAAGTTCCCAGGCGCTCAGGCGCGAGCCCTGCAATAAAGGCCTTGTCTCACAGGCAAAAACTTTTATCCCCTTGCCTTCTTCTTTAGCGCGATAAATAACGCCTAAAGCTGTGCCGTAATCAATAGTCGCCAGTATGCCCGCATTACAAATAGTCAGGATAGTATCCTTGTCTCTAATCAACTTGCTTCCGTAACCGGCAAGCCTGCGGCAGTTAAGCCTGTCTTCCGCAATAATCTTACGCGCCTCCTTAAGGATTAATTTTTTAAGCGTAAGTAAGCTCTTATCCTTATTTTTCTGCGCAACTCTGCACGCTCTTTCCAGGCCCCAAAAAAGATTCCTGGCCGTAGGCCGGGAACCGGCGATATACCTGGCCGCTTTATCCAATGCCCGGCTAAACGCGTTAAAATCTTTTGCCTTAACGTCTTTAATCCCCAGATATACGCCTAATGCGGCTGCCGCGCCTAAGGCCGGAGCTCCGCGTACCTTCAGCATTTTAATCGCCTGCCATAAATCATTTAATTTATCTATATAAATATATTCTAACTTCTGGGGCAGTTTTGTCTGGTCAATAAACTTAATCTTATTATTCTTCCACTCAATAGTAGTTATTTTCATAATCCTATAATTTTGGCAAACAGGCTTTTCTTAATTCCAATCGCTGCCGAAGGGCAGGCCTCCTGGCAGCAGAAACAGGCAATACACTTTCTATAGTCAAAAACTACCCCTTTTTCCCGCATACTAATACATTTATTCGGGCATATTTTAACACAGGCAAAACACCTGGTGCAATTATTCCGCACGGAATAAGGGTAATACTTAATCAAACGTTTAACCAGGTTAATTACCAGCCTGGGAAATTTCTTTACCGGGAACGTTGATGTCGGAAGTAAAAAAGGTTTTACCTTTAAATCCTCCGGTCTTTCACCCAGAATTTTTATAGCAGCTAGATCAGCCACCCCCAATCCCCTTTGGCTAGCCTCCCGGATACTCCAGACATCAAAAGGTTTAACTCCCATTATTTTAGCCATTACGCTATCGAGTGCCACGCAATCGCTCCCCGCCAGCAGTAATCCCAGGTTGCGCAGCTTTCCGCCGGTTGCCGGGCCATCCCCTTCCATAGCCACGATTCCGTCGATAATGGTCA
>Ga0265297_10004139_pt1 | contig 24352 bp, 22 predicted proteins | sample Munlanlwell13791_FD_192502 | JGI IMG/M metagenome (GOLD analysis project Ga0265297, IMG submission 192502) | Leachate microbial communities from a municipal landfill in Southern Ontario, Canada - Leachate well 137-91 | ecosystem: Engineered > Solid waste > Landfill > Unclassified | place... | reverse complement strand
GTCTAAGCTATACTGAACAGGAAGCTCTTCAAGGCAAGCTGATCGATCTGGTGGCTAAATCCGAACAGGAACTGGTTGAAGCCCTGGATGGCAGGGAAATTAAAAGGTTTAATGGTGAAGTCCAGGTGCTCAGCTTGAAAAATCAGCCGATAGTTGAATTGCCTTTGACTTTCAGGCAGAAGCTTTTAATGACCATTGCCAATCCAAATCTGGCTTACATCTTACTGATGCTCGGGCTGCTCGGACTGTATTTCGAATTCGCTAACCCGGGAGCAATTTTCCCTGGAGTTATTGGCGGTATCAGTCTCTTGCTGGCTTTTCTTTCCTTTCAGATTTTGCCGGTCAATTATGTTGGCTTGCTGCTAATCCTTCTGGGGACGGTCTTTTTTATTCTGGAAATAAAAGTCACTAGTTATGGAGCTTTAGCCGTGGGTGGAGTCGTCTCATTATTTCTCGGATCGGTAATTTTAATTAAGGCCCCTATACCCGAACTTCGGCCCAGTCTTAAATTCATTATCCCCGTTGTCCTGGGTATTTCGCTGATTTTTGTTATGCTGGTTTATTTAGTAATTAAGGCCCACGCCCGGAGGAGCCTGACTGGTAAAGAGGGCATGATAGGCGAACTGGGTCAGGCCTTGAGTCCCTTTTCCCCTGATGGAAAAATTTTTGTCCATGGGGAAATCTGGCGGGCAGTGTCTGATGACAAGATTGACAAAGGAGATAAAGTCCAGGTGGTAGAAGTTCAGGACCATCTGACTTTAAAAGTAAAAAAGGTTTAGGGCGACAGGTTTTACCTGTCAAAAGGAGGTAGAAATGATTAGTTTCCCAATAATTGTGGCCATCATCGTTGCGCTCTACCTATTAAGCAGCATTAAGATTTTAAAAGAATATGAGCGCGGCGTAATTTTCCGTCTGGGCCGGGTACTGCATAAACCCAAAGGTCCAGGCCTGATTTTTGTTTTTTCTCCTGTTGACCGGATGATGAGGGTCAGTTTAAGGCTGATCGTCATGGATATCCCGCCTCAGGATGTCATCACCAAGGATAATGTCTCGGTTAAAGTTAATGCTGTTCTTTATTTCCGGGTGATGGAGCCGCTTAAAGCCGTGCTGGAAGTCCAGGATTTTCTTTATGCTACTTCTCAGCTTTCCCAAACGACTCTGCGCAGCGTGCTCGGTCAGGTCGAGCTGGATGAATTGCTGTCAGAAAGAGAAAAATTAAATGCTCAGTTGCAAGAAATAATTGATATGCATACTGACCCGTGGGGAATTAAGGTTGAGCTGGTCGAGATCAAGCACATTGATTTGCCTGAAAATATGATCAGGGCTATCGCCCGTCAAGCTGAAGCCGAGCGGGAAAGAAGGGCTAAAGTTATCCACGCCGAAGGAGAATATCAATCAGCCGAAAAACTGGCTAAGGCCGCCGATATTATTTCTCAGAATCCCCAGACCATTATGCTCCGTTTTCTCGGCACGCTGACCGAAATTGCATCTGAGAAGAATTCAACCATTGTTTTCCCGCTGCCTATGGAAATTCTCAGGGCCTTTGATAGAGGTCAGGAGAAAAAACAAGTCCAATGAAAGACTATCGGGAAGTTCAGGTCTCAACGACTATTCTGGTTTTTATTATTCTGGGTATCCTCATTCTGGGCACAGTTATCTTTTTTATGGGTGTTCAGGTTGGTAAGAAGCAGTCTGATCTGCTGGCCAAAAGCTTAATTTCCAGCGGGACAGAAGAAAAGGTCAGTCAGGAAAAGCCCACCCTTCCAGCTGAAGAGACAGCCCCGGCAGAAAATCCACCGGCTTTAGCTAAATCTGAAACCGTTTCTCAACAGGTCTCCCCTGCTACTCAAACACCCCCGGAAACCAAGCCGGCTGCGACTGCTCCTCAACAACCTCCATCCGGTGAGACCCAGCCAGCAGTCAAAGCCACCAACCCGCCCCTGGCCACAACCGGGGGAAGCTATTTTGTCCAGGTCGGAGCTTTTACTGACCTGTCCAGTGCCAGGCTGGCAGCCGATAGATTCAAAAAGCAGGGCTACCGGACGGTCATTAGGGATCCCTATCCTGCTGATCGAAAGACAGTTTACCGCGTCTGGCTGGGCGGCTATCCAACCAGGGAAGAAGCCCAGAGAGTGAAGGACGAATTGGTAAAAAAAAGTGTCAGGAACCCTGGCTATTTTGTTGTCCAGCGGTAAGTTCGGAGCAGTTAGAAGCCAGTTATAGATCCCGGGGCAGGGCAAAACTAACCACCGGCTTCCTTGACAGCCAGCCTGACTTCCCCTATTTTGAATCTGAGCAGGAGAAACAGAAGTGACTGAAACTAACCTGATTGAAGTTCTGTCCGAAAAAAAAGAAAAAGCCTCGGATCTATTCAGACAGCTGGAAGAAATCCGAGGTTTTCTTTGACCTGGATAATAAACAGCTTGAATTAGAACGGATTAACACCGAAGTATCGCAGCCGGCCACCTGGTCTGACCAGAAAAAATTTCAATCTCTCCAGCAGAGGAAGAAGCTGCTGGAAAAAGAAGTTAATTTCTATAAAAAGCTTCATGATCAAAAGGAAGAAATAGAAGTTCTGCTTGAACTGGCCGAAGAAGGCCAGGAGATTTTGGGCGAGCTGAATGAAGCTTTGAATCTTTTTGAGCAGGAATTGCAGGCGGCCCAGTTAAGAACGCTATTTTTTGATCCAGATGACGCCCGGAGTGCTATCCTGACCATTCACCCCGGAGCTGGCGGAACCGAATCCCAGGACTGGGCTCAAATGCTTTTCCGCATGTATCTCCGCTATGCTGAACGTAAGGGTTTTAAAACGGAAGTAGTTGATTTTCAGCCGGGAGAAGAAGCCGGCCTGAAAAGTGCTACGATCCGGGTAGAAGGCGATTATGCTTACGGCCTACTGAGCCAGGAATCAGGAGTCCACCGGCTGGTCAGGATCTCTCCCTTTGATGCCAACAAAAGGCGACATACTTCTTTTGCGGCTGTTTTTGTTTATCCCGAAATTGAGGATGATGTTGAAGTGGAGATTAATCCTGATGATCTAAAAATTGACACTTACCGCTCTTCGGGCAAGGGCGGGCAGCACGTCAACCGGACAGATTCAGCCGTCAGAATTACCCATCTGCCGACCGGCATCGTCGTTCAATGCCAGAATGAAAGGTCCCAGCATCAGAATAAAGCTACAGCCCTGAGGCTGCTCAAAGCCAGGTTGTATGAAATTGAAAAGCAAAAAAAACAGGAGAAACTCGATAAATTAGAAGATAGCAAGTCTGATATTGCCTGGGGAAGTCAAATCCGGTCTTATGTGCTTCATCCCTATAAGATGATCAAGGACTTGAGAACCAGGCTGGAAACCGGAGATGTTGACCGCATTCTGGATGGAGATCTGGACGACTTTATCAAGGCCAGTCTGACTCTAAGAAAAAAGGAAGTTCTGGCCGCCAACAACTCCAAATAACCGGTTTAATACCCCGATTTATTTCTTTTTCCATCAGGTCTTATATCTCCGGTCTGAGCTTTTTGCTTTTTCCCCTGTCTTTTTGGTTCCGTCTCTTGGTTTTTTTATTTTTGACTTTTTCCCAGGCCCGGTCAAGTTCGCCGGCTGAGCAACCGTTCAGGCTTTTACCTTTCTTTCTAATTTCCCTTTCCATTTGCCTGAATCTGGCTTCAAATTTTTTATTGGCGTCATGAAGGACTATTTCTGGATTATAACCAAGCTGGCGGGCAACCTGACTTAGAGAAAACATCAAGTCCCCGAGTTCTTCAGCCATTGGGGCCTTCTTCCCGGACCGGAGAGCCTGATGGAATTCAGCCAACTCTTCTTCGACTTTCTCCAGAGCCTGCCCGGCATCGGGCCAGTCAAAGCCATGAGCGGCCGCCCTCTGTCCTAAAAGGAAGGAGTAAAACAAAGACGGGGCACTGGCCGGCAAACCCTCTAACAGTGACTGCCGTTTTTTCTCTTTCATTTTATGACTCTGCCAGACAGAGACGATTTCGGCCTGGCTGGTCTTTTTGACCGGGCCAAAAACATGCGGATGCCGGTCCAGCATTTTCCGGTTGATCCCTTCAATCACTTCAGCCATTGAAAACTGGCCGGCTTCTTCATAAAACAAAGACAGAAAAACTATCTCCATCAGTACATCTCCCAGCTCTTCTCTGGCTGCTTCTGCTTTTTTGGAGCGGAGAGCCTCGACGGCTTCATAAGTTTCTTCCAGGAAATAATTGATTATTTCCTGCTTATTTCTGGCTCTATCCCAGGGACAACCCTGCGGTGACCGCAGCCGGGTCATGATTTCCAGTAATTGTTCAAATTGCTTGGCAGCTTGCCGGCCGTTCTTCATCCTTTGACCTCTCTTGAAATTTTAGCCAATTATAGCTATCATTTAGCTTCTAAAGTTAGACTAAGTAAGCAAGTTTTTCAACCCATAAACTTAAAAATTATTCAGGGGAAAACATTATGTCTGACCAACCGAAAAATGAAGCCAGGGACGATGAACAATCTGAATTTATACCTCCAGTCGATTTCAGTTCAATTGTCTTTCCTTTCTATACCCAGGCCTTAATGAAACTCGGCTTGCTGGAAAACCCTCAAAGCAATCAACTGGAGGAAAATTTAGAATATGCCCGCCGGTTAATTGACCTTCTTGATCTGCTCAAAGACCGGACCAAAGGTAACCTCCAGCCCGAAGAAGAGAATTTTCTGGAAGCTGTCCTGTCTCAACTTAAGATGCACTATCTAAACAAGACTGAAGCTATCAAGCTCTGAGCAAATGAGAGTTTTCCGCCATCTCTCCTCTGAGGCCAGACAACAGGCTGCCGGCTCTGTCCTGGCCATAGGCATCTTTGATGGCTTCCATTTAGGGCATCAGAAGATTATAAAAAAGGTCCGGGCTGAGGCCAGAGAAGCCAGGTGCTTGGCCGGCGTCCTGTCGTTTTATCCTCATCCCGACCAGGCTTTAAACCACCGGCCGATTAAAATGATTCAGACCCTGGAGCAGCGTCTTCAAGCTTTTGAGCTGGCCGGCCTTGATTTTTGCCTGTTACTCGAGCTTGATAAAAAGCTGTCGAGCTTTAGTGGAGAGACCTTTGCCCGGCAGATAATCAAGGACAGTCTGAAGGTCAAGGAAGTTGTCGTCGGGCGTAATTTCAGATTCGGCTACCGGCGGCAATGCGGGGTTGAAGATTTAAAACGATTTGGCCGTCTTGACGGCTTTAAAGTCAAAGCCTTAGAGCCGGCAGTCAGGCACGGCCACCCGATCAGCTCGAGTTTAATCCGGAAGTTGCTCGAAACCGGACAGGTTGAAAAAGCCAGCCAGCTTCTTGGCCGTCCTTATGAACTCAGCGGGCGGGTGGTCACCGGCCAGAAGCTCGGACGACAGCTGGGCTATCCGACGCTTAATCTCGAAACGAAAAACGACCTCCTGCCGCCCGGGGTATTTATTTCTCTGACTGAAATCATGGGGGCGGTCTATCCTTCGGTTTCTAATATTGGGGTCAGGCCAACCCTGGGCGGGAAAACGACCAGGATTGAGAGCCATCTTCTCGACGTTACTCTAAAAGTTTACGGGCAGCCGGTTTCTCTGCTGCTTATAAAAAAAATTAGAGCAGAAAAAAAATTCAGTTCGCTCCAGGCCCTGAGAGAAGCTCTGGCCAAGGATATCAGTCTGGCCAGAAAATTCTTTAAAGGGACCTCTGGTCGCTCTTTGATTAAAGCCAGGCGGCTTGACTTTTAGCCCTATTTGGCCGAAGATATTTTTTTAAATTGGCCGGAAAGAGGAAATTATGGAAACCAAGGTCAAAGCCAGAATAATGGACAATGGCAAAATCCGCCGGACATTGCTGCGGATGGCTACCGAAATCGCCGAAAGGAACCGCGAGCTGGAGAAGCTGATCATCATCGGGGTTAAAACCAGAGGATATTACCTCGGGCGGCGGCTGGCTGAGATTTTAAAGCAAAATGAAGGCGTGGATGTCCCGGTCAGGGCTCTCGATATTACTCCCTACCGGGATGATCTTGATTCAAAGGAAAAGAAGCAACAGCCCGCCAGGGATGAAATAAAATTTAGCCTTGATAACAAGGATGTTTTATTAGTCGATGATGTCATTTTTACCGGCCGGACCAGCCGGGCAGCTATGGAAGCTATCTTCGATCTGGGACGCCCGCACACCATACAACTGGCTGTTTTTATTGACCGCGGACACCGGGAATTACCAATCAGGCCTGATTATACCGGCCGGCTGTTACCGACTTCAAGACGGGAAAGAGTTGAAGTTCACCTGAAAGAAATCGATCAAATTGATGAGGTGTTAATTACTGAACCGAAAGAAGTTTTAAAACGAAAATAGACGGCAAACTAAAAACAGGTCAAGGGAGAGCCTGAGTTGAAGGTGCTGATCAGAGGGGCGAGAGTTTTAGATCCGGGGGAAAAGATTGATGGCCGGTTTGACCTTCTGCTGGTTGATGGTCTGATTGCCGGGATTAAACCCGAGATTAAACTTGAGGCCGGCCTGACCATAAAGGCGGATGGACTGTTAGTTACCCCTGGATTTATTGACCTCCATACTCACCTGCGCGAACCTGGAGGCGAACATAAGGAAACGATTCAGACCGGTAGCCAGGCGGCAGCCCGGGGTGGGTTTACAATCATTTGCTGTATGCCAAATACCAGACCGGTAAATGACCGGCCCGAAATAACCAAAGAAATTATAAACAGGGCTAAGATAGTTTCGCCGGTCAGGGTTTTGCCTATAGCCGCCATCTCCAGGGAAGAAAAAGGTCAGCAATTAAGCCCGATGGCCGAACTGGTTTCAGCCGGAGCAGCTGGTTTTTCGGATGACGGACAGCCAGTTAGCAATTCAGCCTTGATGAGACAAGCCATGGAACAAGCTGCCAGTCTGGGCCGGCCAGTCATTGACCATTGTGAAGAAAAAAGCCTGTCTCAAAATGGCCTGGTTAATGAAGGCCGGGTTTCAAAACTCCTGAAGCTAACCGGACTGCCGGCAGCCGCTGAAGAAATTATGGTGGCCAGAGATATTATCCTGGCTAAAGATTTGAAGCTGCCCGTCCACCTGGCTCACCTGAGCACCAGAGGTTCGGTAGAACTCCTCAGCTGGGCCCGGGCCGCGAGTGTACCGGTAACAGCTGAAGTTACCCCTCATCATCTTCTCTTGACCGAAGAGATTCTGCTGACTGGCAATCCAGATGCTAAGGTTAACCCTCCTCTGAGAACTGAAGAAGACGTTCAATCGTTGCGGCAGGCTCTGAAGACTGGCTTAATTGATATTATCGCCACCGATCATGCCCCTCACACTGAAGAGGAAAAGAAAGCCGGACTGGAAAAAGCACCTTTTGGTATCAACGGCCTGGAAATAGCTCTACCTTCCTTGCTCGATTTGCTGGTTAGAAAACAGGGTTTTCCCTTAGCCCGGGTAATCGAGGCTTTAAGCTCCGGGCCGGCTAACGTGCTTAAACTTAGAGCCGGTGGACGGATAAAGGAGGGCGAAAGGGCTGATCTGACCATCATCGATCTGGAAGGAAAAACTGTCATTACCAAGGAAACTATGGCTTCCAAAAGCTGTAATACACCTTTTCTTGGTTCGACCTTCACTGGATCAATAGTTATGACCATCATCGCCAGCCAGCCTGTTTATCAGAATAAAAACTATGCTAATATCTGGTCTGATTGAAACCAATGACCTTAACTACTATTGAAAAAAAAATAAATTATAAGTTTAAAAATCAGGAACTGCTGGAACAGGCCCTGATCCATAGCTCCTATGCTCATGAACATCCCGGCCAGGGATTTAAAGACAACGAGATACTGGAGTTTCTGGGTGATTCAGTCGTCGGTCTTATTCTGGCTGATCTGTTGTTCTCTAATTACCCCGGGCTGAGTGAAGGCCAGCTGTCGAAGCTGAAGTCAATTCTGGTCTCAACTAACTCTTTAGCCCGGCTGGCTAAAAAACTGGGACTCGACAAGCAGATCAAATTCGGCAAGGGAGAAGAAAAAAACGGCGGACGTCAGAAAAAGAGTATTCTGGCCGCGACTACGGAAGCCTTGATGGGTGCCATCTATCTGGATAGCGATTATCAGACCGCCAGGCAGGTTCTGGCCTTTCTTCTTAAGAAATATTATAAGAAACTACCCCGGACCAATTTTCAAATCAATAACTTTAAGTCGGCCCTCCAGGAGTATTTTAATCAACATCAGCTGCCGTCACCCCTTTACCGGACAATCAGCGAGTCAGGTCCTGAACATGAAAAGGTTTTCACCATTGAAGTTAGTTCGGGCCGGGAGATCCTGGCCAGGGCTAAAGGCCTGTCGAAGAAGAGTGCTGAACAAAAAGCAGCCCAGAAAGCCTTAAAAAAATTATCTAAGGACAAATTTCAGGCTATCTCTGATGAAGCTTTTTTTATCTGCCAGGACGAAAACGGCCAGGAAACAAAGGATTGAACCAAACCAGCCAGCTATTTGCTCATTAAGATAGCCAGAGGCTGGGTGGATGGAATATTTTCCAGAATGATCTTCAAGACAGCCAGCAGGGGTACAGACAGAATCATCCCGGCAATTCCCCACAGCCAGCCCCAGAAGATCAGGGTAAACAGAACCAGTAACGGACTCAGATCCAGACTCTGACCCATCAATTTTGGATCAACAAAATTTCCCAGAACAGAGTCGGTAACGGCAATAGCCAACAAAACCCAGATAGGTGTTAATGAATTGCCAAACTGCAAAAAGGCAATCAAGGTTGGAATGATGGTGGCGATAATCGAGCCAAAGGAAGGAATAAAATTCAAGACAAAAGTGAGAAAGCCAAGCAGCAGGGCAAAATCAACGCCAAAAATAATCAAAATCAAGCAAACAAGCACGCCGTTAATGATGCTGAGCAGAGTTTTAACTGCCAGATATTTCTGAATCTGACCATTAAGACTGACCAGCACCCGGCTAAGATAACTGGCTCTCTCGGGAGCAAAGGCTCTGACCACTTTATCAGCCAGCTTGTCACGGCCAGCCAGAATGAAAATAACAAAGACGAAGACCAAAATTAAATTACCGACAAAACTAAAAAAGGAGCCAAGAGTGCCCAGTAAAATATTGGTTATTCTTTCTACATTGATCTGGCCGACAATGGTGGGTACATCAATTTTAAAGGGCAAATGCTCCAGGCCCCGGCTGATTTCAGTTATCAGGTCGGTCATTTTCTGGCTGTAAGCCGGCAGAGAAACAACAAAATGTTTGCCGCTTGAATAGAGAATAAGCCCGATGAGATAAAGGAGGCCAAAAGTAATGATGACGATGAGGGTTATAGCCAGGCTTTTTGGAACTTTTAACTCAACCAGCCAGTCAAGCAAAGGCGAAATAGCATAAGAGATAAATAGGGATAGAAAAAAAGGAATGAGAACCGATCTGGCCAGCTTAAAACAGATGCCCAGAACAAAAAGAGTCAAGATTAAAAGGCAGATCCTGGTCAACCTCGACTCGGCAACTTTGACTTCAGCCATTGACCTTCCTGATAAGTTCTATTACCTGGCTGCTTCCAGATTGACCTTTAGCTGGCTAAAAGTGGTCAGGGCCTGATCGGCCAGAGCCACCGGCAGCCGGCTGAGACCAAAGAGGTAATTTCTGACCTGACCGATGAGGATTACCTGGCCATATTTATTTTCCTGGCGATATCTGTTGCCTTCGGCCACAAATGGAATTTTCTCGCCGGCATAGAAATCCAGCAATTTTTGAAGCCAGCTCTGGGCCTCTCCTTCCGCCCCGGCTTCAATAATAAACGCATCGTATTCATCCTGGCCAGAGCGGTAACTGACTGCATAACCATTGGCTAAAAAGTCAAAACCCATAAAGTTTTTCTTAATATATTTTTCAGAATTCTTAATCAGGCCGCCTGATGGAAACATCTTAAACACCGCCGGCCAGTTCCCTTTCTCCTTGACCTTCTTATCGACTGCCTCAGCAAATTCTTTAAGGTAATCAGCGGTGCTGGCTTCGCCATTATAGCACAATAGTTTGACATAATAGGGGCCAGAAATAAAATTCAGGACTTCGCCTTCCAGATAGCCGGCCAGGCCGAAAGGAACTTCTGGAATGTCCGGATAGCGCTCCGAGCTGAAGATACCAAAGGCATTAAGTGGAACCCCCATATCGTAGATTTCGAGAATGATAGAACTCTCTGTTCCCTCTTTTTGAAAAGTCGAGACCAGTAACTGCTGAAAGTCATAGCCGAGATAGGCCTCGGCCGCGCCGTCGATATATTCAAATAATGTCTCAGGTTTATAGATCTCGACCGCCTCGGCCAGTTTCCAGCTCTGAACCTCAGGCAGTAATAAACTTAGATTCTTAGTTTGAGCTTCGCTTCCTGATTGGGCTAATCCCTGCCCGCTAAAAATCAGAACCCCGGCGATGGGGAGAAAGACAAAAATATAAAAAAACCGCAGGTCAAATCGCTTGGTCATCTCTTCCTCCGCTTGACAAAAATATATATCTTTTGTTCAGTGAAAGCAACTGCCTGACTCAGGCCGGCATTGACAACCCGGACTGAATAGATAATCATAATTTTGCATCAGCTATGAATAAGTCCAGAGTCGTCATCATAAGATCTCAATCGGCCTGGGCGGCCAAGGGACGGCCTGACCCGGCCTCCATGCTCAGAATCTTCAGAAAAGGCCTGGAAGTTTTAACCGGTAGCAGTCTGGCCGAAGACGGGCTGCGCCAGATCTTTCACCCAGCGGAAAATATTGGCCTGAAAATCAGCACCATTGGCCGGAGGGCGATCAGTACTTACCCGGAGACGGCGGTGACCCTTGGCCTGTGGCTGGCTAAAACTTTTGGCCGCGAAGATAAAATTATCATCTGGGACCGTACCAATGAAGAGCTGAAAGACGCCGGCTATAAACTCTCCAGGTCGGCCGGCAGCCTCAAGATCCTCGGCACCGATACCCCCGGGATTGGCTACGGGCCGGAGCCGGTGGTCAACCGGAGCGTGGCCAGTCTTTTTTCTAAAATTCAGGCTGAACTGATTGAGGCTTCCATCAGCTTAGCCTTGCTCAAGGACCATGGCCTGGCCGGGATAACAGGAGGCTTGAAGAATTACTTTGGGGCCATCCATAATCCTAATAAATATCATGACAGCAATTGCAATCCCTATATCGCTGATCTCTTCGAGATAGATTTGATCAGAAAAAAACACCGCCTGACTATTCTGGATGCTCTCCGGGTTCAATACCACCGGGGTCCATCTTACCATCCACAATGGAACGACCAATCGAATAAACTGGTTTTTGGCCTGGATCCGGTGGCAGTGGATACCGTCGGCTGGAAGCTGGTCGAAGATTTACGGGCCAAAAAAGGCCTGCCTTCTTTGCCGGAGGAAAGGCGCCAGCCAGCCTATCTGAAAACAGCTGAAGATTTAGGCCTGGGCCAGTCCAGACTGGAAAATATTGAGATCATAGAAGAAGAAGTATAATAATTATAAAGATGAAAATGAATCGCCGGAATTTTTTAAAGGCCGCTGCTGCCGGGAGCAGCTGGTTCCTGACCTTGAACCAGCTGAAAGGTTCTGAACTGCTGCCAGCGGCCGAAGCCGCACCAGCTGGAGCTAACCTGTCCCGCGTTGAAGCCAGATATTATGACCGGCTGCCTGACCGGGAAATTAAATGCCGCCTTTGCCCCCGTTTCTGCCAGTTAGGAGATAAAGAGCGGGGCTTCTGCGGGGTCAGGGAAAATCAAGATGGTAAATACTACACGCTCGTCTACGGACAGGCAGCCAGTTACAATATTGATCCAGTTGAGAAAAAACCTCTTTTCCATTTCCTGCCTGGAGCCATGGCTTTCTCTATTGCCACCGCTGGCTGCAATGTCGCCTGCAAATTCTGTCAGAACTGGGAAATCTCCCAAATGAGGCCTGAACAGGTCAAGAGCCGTCATCTGCCGCCGGAAGTGGTGGCGGAGACAGCCGCCAGCTATAACTGTCCGGTTATCGCCTATACTTATTCTGAGCCTGTTATTTTTTATGAATATATGTATGACACCAGTCTCCAGGCCAGAAGGAAAGGCCTGCGCAATGCTGTCATAACCAACGGCTTTATCAACCCGGAGCCTTTAGCCGAACTGATCAAAGCTGTTGAGGCCATCAAGATCGACTTAAAAGCCTTTAATCAGGATTTTTATACCAACTATGTCCGTGGAGAGCTAAAGCCTGTGCTGGAGTCAATCAAACAGATTGCCAGGTCCAGAGTCTGGCTGGAAATAGTCTATCTGGTCATCCCGACTCTGAATGACAAGCCGGAAGAAATCAGGCAAATGGCCCGCTGGCTGGCGGCCGAGATCGGCCCTGATTATCCCCTTCATTTTTCCCGTTTCCAGCCTATGTATCTGATTAAGAATCTTCCCCCCACACCTGTTTCCACTCTGGAGAGGCTGCGTGATATTGCCCTCCAGGAAGGCTTGCACTATGTTTACCTGGGCAATATTCCAGGCCACCCCGGAGAAAATACTTATTGTCCAAACTGCGGGCAGCCAGTGATAGAAAGATATGGTTATACCATAAAAAAAATTAACCTGAGCGGTAATAAATGCCGTCATTGCCAGCAGGTCATTCCTGGAGTCTGGAGCTGAGGAGAAATTCTTATGCGTTTCTTCTTGGCTTTATGGCCACTTCTTTCCAGATACTAATTCTGCGCGAGTTTGAGGCCAGCCTATTCGCCAATGAACTGGTTTATGGCCTGGTCCTGGCTTTCTGGCTGCTGGGCAGCAGCCTGGGCAGCTGGCTGATTAAAAAAAATATTTCAGTCAGGTTCAGCCCGGAAAGCTTATATTATCCGGTCCTTGGATTAGCGGTTATTCTACTCGTCTGGCTTCGTTTCTTCAGGCTCCTGTCTGGCTATCTGCCGGCGGAAGCCGCTGGATTTTGGCCTGTCCTGCTAATTTCTTTTCTTATTTCTATTTTTCTCAGCTTTCCTTTAGGAGCTCTTTTTGTCTGTAACGTTCACTGGTTAAACGGCCAGCTGCTCACAGTTTACCAGCTGGAGTCACTGGGATCAGCCGCCGGCGGACTGGCTGTTTATCTTTTTCTGATCCCCTATTTTTCAAACTGGCAGGCCGCAACCATAGTCATCATTCTTATCGCAGTCACCATAGCTGCTCTCAGCTCAAGCCGGAAAGCCAGGGTGGCGGCTCTTCCAGTCCTGCTGCTGGCCTGTTTACTCTGGTTTTTTGATTTCCCGTCTCAAAAGCTTGCCTGGCAGCCCTTTGAACTGGTCGCCTCCAAGGACTCCATTTACTCCCGTCTTCAGGTTATAAAATCTCAAGAGCAATTTTCTTTTTATACCAATAACCTTCTGGCTTTTAATTATCCGGATCCCCAGCTGGCGGAAGAGTCTGTTTGTTTTTCTCTTCTTCAACGGCCTGAGGCTAAAAGCATTTTACTCCTTGGCGGCGGTCTCAACGGCAGTCTCGAACTGTTGTTAACCTATCCCGAGTCCAGAATTGATTATGTCGAGCTTGACCCGGAAATAATAAAGCTCACCCGCCGGTATCTGCCTGAAGCTTCGGCCATTCTTGACCATTCCCGGGTGACCACCAGAATTGAGGATGGACGCCGGTTTATTGGTCAGACCAACCGCCGCTATGAACTCATTATCAGCAATTTGCCTGAGCCTTCCTCCGCCCAGATTAACAGGTTCTATACTGTTGAATTTTTTGCGGTCATAAAGGAGAGATTAGTTTCGGACGGGGTTTTTTCTTTTGTGGTCCCATCTTCAGAAAATTATATATCGGACGAACAGGCTTCACTGCTGGCTACCTTTTATTATTCTCTAAAAAGTGTCTTTTCCCGCGTAACAGTTATCCCCGGAGATAACAATATTTTTCTGGCCTCGGAAGGACCAGTTGAAGATTCTGACCGGACCCTGAGTGAGCGCTGGCATCAGGCTGGCTTAAACACCACTTTTTTCCGTCCCGAATTCTTGCCCGGCCGGCTCAGCCCGGCTAAAAAACAATATTTGATGGACAGGATTGAGAAGGTTAAGCAACCTCGCCTTAACCATGACAGCCATCCGATCAGCTACTTTTTTTCGGCCCTGCTCTGGAGCAAACAATTTAAAGGTCCGGAACTCAAAGTGCTCAGCCAGTTGTTAAAGGTCAAAAGATTCTGGCTGTTTGATTTTCCTCTTCTCCTCGTCCTATTGATTATGGTTGTCAGCAGCCTGCGGAAAAAAGACAGATTGGTTCAGTATCTTCTTCCGCTGTGGCTGATGGGTTTTACTACCATGGTGACCGAAATTGGGCTGATTCTGGCTTTTCAATCGAAATTGGGATTTATATACGGGAAAATATCACTTCTTTTTACCATGTTCATGTTCGGACTCTATTCAGGTTCCAAGCTGGCTCAAAAATTTGCAGCCCGGGGAAGTTTAAAGCTCCTGGCCGTTATTCAGGCTGGCTTCGTTCTTTTGCTGGCCGCCAGCCAGCTGGCTAAGTCGTCAGAAATTGAAGCGGTTTATTATTTGTTACTTCTGACTATGGGTGTTTTAGGGGGAGCAATTTTCTCTGTCGGCAACACCCTGCTCCTCAACTGGCAGACAAGTTATGGTCTGGGTTATGCCCTTGACCTTTTTGGCTCATTTCTGGGTGCCCTGCTGGCCTCTTCGGTTTTTATTCCTCTTCTCGGCCTGGATCTTCTTTTCCTGCTGTTAATTCTGCTCAATTCCTTTGGCTTGCTTTATCTTCTGGTAAAGGACCTGGCCTGAACTGTTATAATTTTTTTAATGCAACTTTATATCTGCTCCTGACTTTCTATATAATAATCGTATAATAAATAGTTAGCCATTAACTTCAAGTAGCCTTTAATGAAAATAATTAAACCAAAAATATTGAGCCAGTTTAAAACCTGGCTGAACAAAACAGAAGAATCTGATCTGAAAATAAAAATAATCAGTTTTTCGATAGCATTTCTGCTCCATTTAGCCCTCATCCTTTATCTCCGGCAGGCCAAAATTCTAATTAATATCTTGCCATTTGGACGAGAGACGGATGTGGTCATAGCCACTTATCCCAGGCTGTCTTTGCCTGCCAACCTGGAAGAGGTGATTAATCAACCGCCGGTGGCTGATGATCTTTTTTCACCCAGACCAGGCCAGAGGCCAGTTACCGGCCGTCCGGGCGGGACAGGCCAGGGTGAGGGGGGAGGCCCAGCACCCGGCGGGGGTCCTGGGGCCGGAGCCAGGGCTGAAACAGCCGGAGGTCCGGGGAAAGAGGCAGGAGGAGCAACTGCTCAACCATCAATTCCCTTTGATCTCGGAGCTTACCTCGAGGCAGGAAGAACTGAAATAAATCCTCCCTCCGGGGTCAGGTTGAATCTGTCCACCAGGTTCAGGAGTTTTGGCCATTATTATTTTAGCCTGAAGTTACCGGTTGCCGGCGGGGGGGAAAAAGAAACCGGGGGGTTAGAAACCTCTCCTCCTATCCGAACCGATCTTTTTGGCTATGTGAATCCTAAGGCCTATGAGCAACCTGGCAAAAACCTGAGGTTCACCCCTGCCGGAAGACCTGTTTTGCCAGGTGGAGGTGGCCCCGGGGGCGGGTCTGGAGGCTCGGGCCGGGGCGCCCCTGGCGGAGGAAGTGGCGGCTATAACTATGATATTAGACCCTGGGCTGAAAAAATAATCAATCTAATCCAGGCCAGATGGGTCCTGCCGCAGCTAGCTGTCTTCCCTCAGGAAAAAATAGTAGCCCTGATGATCAGGGTTGACCGGAGCGGAGAGCTTCAATCACTGGAAGTAACAACTTCTACCACCAGTGAGGTACTGGATGGAGCGGCAGTGGCCGCCGTTAAGCTCTGTGCCCCATTTCCTTCTCTTCCGGATGATTTCCCGGGAAAAAGCCTCGAATTCTACTTGATTTTTACTTATCATGATTGACCAGATAAAGACGGTTATCTTCTTGATTGTTTTCTGCCTGGCCGGTCCGTCTGCGGCCCTGGCTGACTGGAAAACAGACATCAATCAATATCTTAAAGAAAAAAAATATGACGAGGCTCAAATCCTTCTGGAAAGCAACCTGCCATCTTTATCCGAGCCGGACCGGCAGGAAGCTCTGGCTCTTCTGCCCTATGTCTTTAACCGGCAAGGACAGATGGAAAAAGAAAAACAGGCTATCGTGAATTATTTTGAAGAATATAATCAAGCCGAGCCGCTCTTTCAATTTCTGGACTTCAGTGTTTTTAATCCTGTCCTCGAGTTCTGGGGGCAGTGGAAAGAAGAATACCCCCGGCTCACCAACCTCAATTTTCTGGTGCCGGTCTCAGCCGAAGCCAGAACCATTCCGGAAATGCTTCGCCTGGGCTTTGACCTGTCAGCTGAAGCCTATTATAAAATTCAGTTAGAGGGTCAACCACTGCTCGGTGGCTGGTGGTCAAAAGGTTCTCACTTAATTCAGCTTCCCCTTCCCTTTTCATATGAAGAGCCGTTTACTCTCAGCCTTGATGTTTTCCTCAAGACCAAGCGGTTGACTATCAGGAAAAGGATTCTTCTCGATTTTAAAGTCAGGCACAGAAACCTCGGTCAACCCGAACTGGTCGTCCAGAGGCAAAATACGCCCCCGATTAAAGACATCGAAGGCGAAGTGGCTTTTTATATTGGCAATACGATGATTTATAAAGCCAGCAAATATCTTCAAAAAAAGATTCCAGTTAAGATTACTATTCCCCCGCCCAATCCGCCAGGAACCAAGCCCTATCTGGCTCCACAAAAAGACCAGTATCAGTTTCGCGCTATCTCAGTAATTGATGCCGTTTCTGCCATCATTAAAACAGTGAAAGACTGGAGAAAGAAACCGCCGGAGATAACTCCGGCCACTTTTAACCGCCAGGCTGAGTTGAATTTCACCTTTATCAACCCGGAGCAACTGGACCTGAAGACCGAAGTTGACATCCGGTTAAAAACCGAAAAGCCCGAGATTCTTCCCTACTGATGGGCTGCGGCCAGGCCCCGGTTTCATCAGGTAATAAGCTCAAATATCAGCTTTTCATTTGACTGCTGTCCCGGCGGCTGGCTGGCCCCTGCCCCGGGATCAGACCTCACTACTCCTTTATCTACCCTGGATGGCAGGTCTTAACCTAAATTAGAATCTTTTTGACATTAGAGCCATTTTAAATTATAAATAAGCCAAAAAGGATTGGCAGAAAGAGTGAACAAGGTTTTAAGCGAGATTTATCCCTCAGAAAAGCGAATAAGCCTGAGGTTTAAGATTCCGGGAGCAACAGTTTCTTACCGGAAGGAAGGCTGGCTGTTTAAAAGGAAGTCTTTTAATGAGGAATTTCTGCCCCTCCTGGATTTAAGCCGAGGCGGACTCAAATTTTCGAGCCAGAAGCGGATCAAGCCGGGAACTAAATTATACCTTCAGTTATCCATACCTGGCGAGCGGTCGCCGTTGATCCTCCTTGGACAGGTCAGATGGTCAGCCAGAAGTAAAGGCGGTAATTATCCTTATGAGGCCGGTGTTCAGTTCAATGTCTATGGCCAGAAAAAATCTCAGAATTATCCAGGCAATCTGGTCAAGATAATCTCCCTCGAGCAAAAATTTTCAGGCCAGGAACTTGACCTGACGGTTCCGCCGGATGAGTATGACGTTGAAAGCTCTTGAGACTTTTGACTTTGAGGCAGGCGCCCCAGCCGACTGACTTATGAGTTTTCTGACGACCCAACAATTTGAGAATAATCAGCCAGTTGATCAATCAAAGACTGAACCTGAGCCAGCAGAGCCAGGCGGTTAGAACGGGTCTTTTTGTCTTCAGCCATAACCAGGACCCGGTCAAAAAAACTATTTAATGGTGCTTGCAGGCGGAATATTATCTTCTGAGCGCCGGCAAAATCACCTTTGGCCATCATCCCTTCGGCATTTTTCTTGATAATTTTTAAGGCTGAATACAACTCCTTTTCTTCTTTTTCAGTTAACCTGGCTGGATCCAGCTTAGCTTTCGGGCTATCCTTTAAAATATTTTTAACCCTTTTGACCATCATAATAAATTGTTCAAAATTCTTGCTGACTTTAAGGCTGCTCAGAGCTTCTATTCTGGCCTCAGTATGATCAAGATAGTCAAGGCCGGGAGCCAGAGCGGCATTGATCAGGTCATAACTATAACCTTTTTTCTCCAGAATAAACCGCAGGCGCCCTTCCAGAAGTCCAAGGCAGGCAGCCTTCACCTGCTCTTCCGGCAGGGTTAGTTTCTTTTTCAGCAGGGAGACTGATTTGTCTATGAGGCGGCGAAGCGACAGATGAAACTTTTTGTCCAGAATAATTTTAGTTACACCCAGAGCACTTCTTCTCAGCCCATAGGGATCACTTGAGCCACTGATTGTATAGCCGGTGCCGGATATCCCGGCCATGGTATCGAGTTTATCAGCTAAGGATAAAATAGCCCCGCCCACCGAATCAGGCACCGGGTCCTCCCAGCTCTCCGGTTGATAGTGTTCGTAAATAGCCCGGCTGACGGTCTCCGGCCAGCCCTGACGCTGGGCATAGATTCCGCCCATCTTACCCTGAAGTTCAGGAAACTCGCGGACCATTTCAGTCAGGAGATCAGACTTGGATAATCTGGCCGCTTCGGTCAGGTCTTTTTTCAGATTTTTTAAGTCAAGCCGCTCAGAAATATAGCCAACCAGTTCCTGCAATCTCGCCACTTTGTCAGCGTAGCTGCCCAGCTTTTCCTGAAAAACAACTTCAGAGAGCTGTTTGGCCCGCTCCGTCAGGCTGATTTTGAGGTCATTTTCCCAGAAGAACCTGGCATCTTCCAGCCTGGCCTTTAGCACCCTTTCATTACCGGTAACAATGTAATTTTTAGGATCAGAAGGAGCGTCAGCAATTCCCAGAAAACAGGGCAGTTGCTTTTTGCCTTTGACGACAGAAAAAAGCTGTTGCCCTTCTCTCATGGCCGTTGACAGGACCTCCAGCGGCAAAGACAAATAAGAATCAGGAAAGCTACCCATAATAACCAGCGGGTATTCCACATTCCAGAGCAACCTCTCCAGCAGCCGCTCATCGGGGTAAATCTGTGCCTTTATGCCAGTTAATTTCTCTTGAAACTGGTCTTGAATCCGGCTTTTTCTCTCGGCTGGATCAACCAGGACAAAATTATCTTTTAGAGCCTGGTAATACTGCTGGTAACTATTAACAGTTAGGCCCACCGGCGAATGGATAAAATGGCCAGCGGTTTTATTAGAAGCCTCCAGCCCTTCGAAGGAGACTGCGACTACCTGCCCGTTAAAAAGGCAAAGAAGACTCTTGACCGGCCTGGAAAAACGGAAGGACTTATCTGCCCAGCGCATAGTTTTCGGAAAACTGAGGGAAGAAATTATTGCCGGCAATTTTTCCTTTATAATTTCAGGTGTTGATTTTCCTTTTTTCTGTCTCTTAAATCCCAGATATTCCCCTTTGGCAGTTTTTACGACCTGGAGATTATCAACTGAGATTCCCTGTGAGCGGGCAAAGCCCAGCGCCGCCTGGGTGAAACTGCCATCAGGAGCCAGGCCGGCTGTCCGGGGTGGTCCGGTCACTATTTCCTCTTGATCTGGCTGACCAGCTCCGAGGTCTGCCACCAGCACTAAGCGACGGCAGGTGCCCAGAGCCTTTAAACCAGAGACCTCAATTCCCGAAGATTTAATCTCCTTCGAAAAACCTGCCTGAAGTTGAGCCAGCGCCCCTTTGACATGAGAAGAAGGCAACTCTTCGGTCATAATCTCCAGCAGGAATTCCATCAGTTTTCTCCTTCTTGCTCAACATAGAGGCGGGCGATCTGGTTGACTAAGGATCTGATCTGACCAATCATTTTGACCCTTTCCGTCACACTGATCGCTTTCCTGGCATCGAGTAAATTAAACAGATGCGAGCATTTCAGGCAATAATCATAGGCAGGAAGCAGCAACTGCTGGCTGATCAGGCGTTGAGCCTCTTTTTCAGCTGAGGTGAAAGAAGACCGCAGCATATTGGTATCGGCCTGCTCAAAATTATAAATGGAAAATTCCTTTTCTTCTCTAAAGCGGAGGTGGTGATAGGTGACATCATCCGACCATTTCAAGTTATATATGTTATCCTTTTGTTCCAGAAACATTTCCAGCCTTTCCAATCCATAGGTAATCTCCACTGAAACCGGGAAAAGCTCCAGCCCGCCGGCTTGCTGAAAATAGGTAAACTGGGTAATTTCCAGACCATCCAGCATGACCTGCCAGCCGACTCCCCAGGAACCGATAGTCGGCGACTCCCAGTCATCCTCATCAAATCTCAGGTCATGCTCGGATAAATTGATCCCTAAGGAGACCAGACTGTCTAAGTAAATTCTCTGAATATTCAACGGCGAAGGCTTCACGATCACCTGAAATTGAAAATGTTTCTGAACCCGGTGTGGATTCTCTCCATAACGGCCGTCGGTCGGCCGGCGGGAAGGCTGGACATAGGCTACCCTCCACGGCTTCCGGCCCAGAACGCGGAAAAAAGTATCCGGGGTCATGGTTCCGGCCCCGACTTCAAGATCATAAGTTGGCGCCAGATAACAGCCCTGTTTGGCCCAGAAATCAGACAATCCGAGGAATAAACTCTGCATACTCATCGTTCTATTTCCTTCAATTACCAGCCATAGAGGGGCTTGCAATTCTAATCAGTCGTCAATTAAGACAAATTATAATTTATTTCTCCCACCTTAAAACCGGATTACGAGCAGCCTGAACCTCATCTAAGCGGCGGACATAGGTAATATGGGGTGCCGTTCTGAGAAGTTCAGGATTTTCCTTAGCTTCCCGGGCAATGGCCTTCATAGCTTCAATGAAGAGGTCAAGGTCACGGCGGCTCTCGGTTTCAGTCGGTTCAATCATCAAGGCTCCATGAACGATCAGCGGGAAGGACATGGTCGGCGGATGCAGGCCATAATCCAGCAGCCGCTTGGAAATATCAAGGTTCGTAACTCCGTAGTCTTTCTGGTATTTATCAGAAAAAACACATTCATGAAGCGTCGGCGTATCATATTTTAATTCATACAGGCCTTCGAGATTTTTCCGGAGGTAATTGGAATTAAGCACAGCCGTTTCCGCCATTTCTTTCAGACCGGCCGGCCCCAGGTTCAAAATATAGGCCAGGGCTTTAACCGCTACCAGAAACTGGCCATAAAAGCTTCTAACCCGGCCAATGCTCTGCGGCCGGTTGTAATTCAAATGATAGACGCCATTTTTCTCTTCAATCACCGGAACTGGCAGAAATGGCTCCAGAATTTTTTTAACGGCCACCGGCCCGGCTCCTGGCCCTCCCCCGCCATGAGGAGTGGAGAAAGTCTTGTGCAGATTGAGGTGCATCACATCAACTTTTAAATCGCCAGGCCTGGTGATGCCAGCTAAGGCGTTCAAATTGGCCCCATCCATGTAAAGAAATCCGCCCCTGGAATGAACGATATCAGCAATCTGACAGATATCTGATTCAAAAACTCCAAGCGTGTTGGGATTGGTCAGCATCAGAGCGGCCACGTCTTCATCCATCAGCCTGGTCAGATCTTCAACCGAGACAGTCCCTCGTTCATTGGATTTAATTTCCTTAACGGTATAGCCGCAGATATGAGCCGAAGAAGGATTGGTACCATGAGCTGAGTCTGGAATGAGGACATATTTTCTCGGATTACCCTGGGCTTCATGATAGGCTCTGATCAGCATCATTCCGGTTAACTCCCCATGAGCACCAGCTGCAGGCTGAAGAGTAATGGCTTCCAGGCCAGTAATCTCGAGTAGCAGTTTTTCCAGCATTTTCATCAGTTCGAGATTTCCCTGGACCAGTTCTTCCGGAGCCAGAGGATGAGTCTGAGTCAAACCCGGGAGTGAAGCTATCTTTTCATTGATCTTGGGATTGTATTTCATCGTGCAGGAGCCCAAGGGATAAATCCCTATATCAACACAATAATTGGTCTGGGACAGACGGGTAAAATGACGGGCTATCTCCGGTTCTGAAACCTCGGGAAAATTCTCAATATCTGTTCTGAGCGGAACGCCAGCGAGGAGATCCTTCTTCTCAGGGACATCCAGGGCCGGCAGTTTAAAGGCTGTCTTGCCAGGTGAACTTATTTCGAAAATGAGCGGTTCGCGACTGACCTTGGTCATCTCAACACCTCCTTCAGCGTCCGGGCATAAAGATCAATCTTTTCCCGGCTGTGCTTTTCAGTTACTGTAACCAGAGCACAATTGTCCAGGCCCGGAAAATCTTTCAATCCGATCCCGCCCAGAATTCCTCTGGCTTTAAGCTTCTGATGAATATCTTCAAAGCTTTGAGGAAACTCCAGAACAAATTCATTAAAAATTTCGCCGCTGAATTTTGATTTAACACCAGGGATTGCGGTCAGTTGCTCCCGGGCATAAGCCGCTTTCTGGGCATTGACCCAGGCCAGTTCTTTCAGGCCTTTCCGGCCAAGCGTTTCAAGATAGATGGTCGCCCGGAGGGCACAGTGTCCCTCATTGGTGCAGATATTGGAAGTAGCTTTTTCCCGTCTGATGTGCTGTTCCCTGGTGGAAAGCGTCAGAACAAAGCCGCGGCGTCCATCAACATCAACCGTCTGACCGACAATCCTGCCCGGCAACTGCCGGACAAATTCTTTTCTACAGGCCATAAATCCCAGATAAGGACCGCCATAACTTAAAGGCAGTCCGAAAGACTGGCCTTCGCCGGTGACAATATCCGCTCCTAATTTCCCTGGTGCTTCCAGTAAAGCCAATGATAGAGGCTCAGAGATAACCACAGCCAGCATGGCTCCTTTCTGGTGGACGGCTTCCGCTAAACTTTTAATGTCCTCTATTACCCCAAAATAATTAGGTGACTGGCAGAGTAGAACCGCGGTTTCCTGGTTTAAGGCCGCCTCCAGCCCCTTTGGTTCAACCCGTCCTTTCTGGTCGCAGGCCAGTTCAATAATTTCAAGGCCCAGGTTTTTGCCATAAGTATAAATTACCTGCCGGTACTGGGGATTAACTGTCGAGGCTACCAGCAATCTGTTTTTTTCTTTAACCCGGTGAGCCATCAAGACAGCTTCGGCTGCACCGGTGGCTCCATCATAGAGGGAGGCATTTGCAATTTCCAGGCCGGTCAGCTGGCAGATAAGTGTCTGAAATTCAAAGATAACCTGAAGAGTTCCCTGGCTGATCTCGGGCTGATAAGGGGTGTAAGGTGACAGAAATTCGCCCCTTGAACTCAGATAGTCAACCACCGCCGGTATAAAATGATCATAAGCCCCTCCCCCCAGAAAAGAGAGATACTGATTATAGTTGTTTTTCTGGCTTTTCTCTTCAAAATAAGCCAGAAGCTCTGGCTCTGATTTGGCGGCTGGCAAATTGAGCAGCTTTTTAAGCCGGTTGGGCTCCGGGATGGAGCTAAAAAGCTTGTCAACCGAATCAAGGCCGATCCTGGCCAGCATTTCCTGCCGGTCCTGGTCACTGATAGGAATATAACTCATTTTTTCCCCCGTAATAATATCCAGCCAGCCCGTTGGCTGGTAATTTTAATGCTCCTGGCCTTCCAGAAATTTTTCGTAATCGGCGGCCTTCATTAATTTACTAAGCTCTGATTTGTCCTTTATCTTCAATCTCAAAATCCAGCCCTGGCCATGCGGATCACGATTAACGATCTCCGGTGTTTGGACCAGAACCTGGTTGACTTGAACGACCTCTCCAGCCACCGGTGAATAGACATCAGAAACAGATTTTACCGATTCAACTGTGGCAATAGTCTGATGAGCCTCAACACTCTTGCCAGCTGCCGGCAGATCAACATAGATTATATCGCCCAGCTGCTTCTGAGCAAAATCAGTAATACCGAGGACAACTTCCTCGCCTTCGACTTTCAACCATTCATGGTCTTGACTGTAATAAAGATTCTCAGGATACATCCTTTCCTCCTTTGTATTTTTCCTGGTTTTATTAAATTTATTTCTTTTCCCTTTTATAGAAAGGGGTGGGAACAACCCTGGCCTTAACCATCTTGTCCCGGATGCCGATTTCCAGTTCAGTTCCAATGGCTGTAAATTCTATTGGCAAATAAACCAGGCCAATAGCTTTTTTGACATAGGGGCCATAACTGCCAGAGCAGACTTCAGATACCTTTTGCCCGCCAATATAAACCGGATAATGGGGACGAGCAATGCCCTTATCAATCAGTTCAAAGCCAACCAGCTTTTTCTTTAGACCTTCCGCCAGCTGTTTTTCCAGAACCGACTTGCCCAGAAAATCTCCTTTCTGAAATTTAACAATCCATTTGAGATCAGCTTCCAGAACAGTGGTCTTATCGCTAATGTCATTACCATAAAGCATCAGCTTGGCTTCAAGTCTTAAAGTATCCCT
>Ga0265297_10004138_pt1 | contig 24354 bp, 25 predicted proteins | sample Munlanlwell13791_FD_192502 | JGI IMG/M metagenome (GOLD analysis project Ga0265297, IMG submission 192502) | Leachate microbial communities from a municipal landfill in Southern Ontario, Canada - Leachate well 137-91 | ecosystem: Engineered > Solid waste > Landfill > Unclassified | place... | reverse complement strand
CTATAGTAAAACGGTATTACGCGGCATTCGCATTGCCGAGTTCCGGGTTCGATTCCCGGTGGGTCCACACTATTAAGATATTGCGATAAATAAAAAAGACCGGAAGTTCTACTTTCCGGCCTTTTTTGCAATTTGATTTAGTCGTAACACGCATCGGTACGTTGATAGTTGCAGTCGGGGCAAGTACAGACGATTTCGTCCCACGACCTCCTCTCATTTTTTCTTTCATGGACGTGGCAATAACTTGGTGTTTTTTCAGCCTCAAAGACTCTGACACGGGCCATTCTTTTGCCGCAGTGGCGCTCAAATAGCGTTAGTCCGGCGAATTCTACCCTCACCGCTTCTTTCCTGGCCTCTTTCACGCGTTTGCATACTCTAGTGATTACTTCCTTAGACGTGCCCATTTATTTACCTCCATTTTATTCAAAAAGTACTCTATTATTTTAACATAATAATATATATAAGTCAAGTTTTTATTGACTTTTATCAATGTACAATTAAGATGAAATGGGTCGTTCTTTGAAATCTAAAAATAAGGGGGTTTATGTGGTTAATTGCTTCGACTTTCATCTGCATTCCTATTTTTCAGACGGTCGTTTATCTCCTCAAGACCTGATCAGGGCGTGTAAAGAAAACAATCTTAAGACGGTCGCTTTGACCGATCATGAGAACGTTAAGGGTATCCCCTGGGCGGTTTCGGAGGGCAAAAAGCTCGGAGTAAAAGTGGTCCCGGGCATAGAGTTTGCGTCGGAATTTGAGGGCGAAGAATGTCATTTTCTTGGGTTAGATATTGAATATAATTCTGCAGAGCTGGCCGAGTTTCTCAAGAGGTGGGAGGGTACTAAAACGAGGCAAATTGAAGAAATGGTCAAAGGCCTCGATCAGTTGGGATTTTTCCTCGAATTTAATGAGGTCGCGACACAGGCTTGTGGGGCGATCAATCGCGCCCATATCGCCTATGCCGTATTCGACAAGCCGGAGAATAAAAGCGTTTTTGAAAGATTGAATATCTATAACTCTAATGATTTTTTTGTCAGGTTTCTTAAAGAGAGCTCGCCCGTTTATGTTAAAAGGGTTCTACCTAAAGCCATAGATGTGATTGGTTTGATCAAACGATTGAAGGGCTGGGCTATTTGGGCTCATCCGATCTGGAAAAATAAAGACTTGGCGTTAACCCGAGAAAAAGCAGCTTATTTCCAAAGGTTTGGTCTGGACGGCATGGAGGTCGGTTATTCTAAAGACTATCAATCTTTTGAGGAAACAAGAGTCTTACACCAAATCGCTGGAAGACTTTATTTACTGGAAACGGCCGGTTCCGATTTTCATTCATATACCATACCCATTCTTAATAAAATCGCTAACTTTGAGCTGATGGACATAAAACTGAATTTGCCAAAGTTTTCACGTGAAACTTAATTAATCAACAAGAGGGACGGAAATTGATCCGCCCTCTTTTTATTAAATTGACATAAAGCCTTCAGGTGTTATATTCCACTAAGATAAGTACTTTGAAAAATAAAGGAGGCCGGAGATGAAACATATCGATCCCCACGCCCATTGCCGTAACGGCAAAGAAGAATATAAAACAAACATTCGCGAAGTTTCGGAAAAAGCTCGGGCGCAGGATATTGTCGCTATCTTCGACATTTACCCTGTTTTCTCCGAGAAAGATGTTAAAGAGAGACTGGCTTTAGCCGAGAAAAGAAATCCGGCCGTGGCCTATTTTTTATATGTAGGACTGACGGCTGATGACAATCAAATCGCCGAAGCGGTTGGAATTATTAACACCTACCCTCAGGCGGTAGGTTTGAAAATGAGAACCGTTGACGCTTTAAATTTTCCCGGTGTTTCACGTGAAAAGGATCAGCTCAAAGTTTACCGTTCACTTGCTAAACTTGGCTATCGAGGAGTATTGGCTGTACACTGTGAGAAACAGAGCAGATTATATCCAGACCTCTGGGATCCGTCGCGGCCGTGGACGCATTCTTTAGCTCATCCGCCCGAAGCAGAAATTAGTTCGGTCTGGGATCAGATAAGATCAGCGCGGAAAGCTGGCTTTAAAGGCAATCTGCATATCGCCCACGTCTCGTGCCCCGAATCGGTCGCTTTGATCGTTCGCGCCAGAAAAGGCTTAGCTGTTACGTGCGGAGTCACGCCCCATCATCTTCTTTGGAGTGTTGACCAAATGAAAGAACCCGGGGGACTATTTAATAAAGTAGATCCTCCGCTGAGAGATAATGAGAGAGTATTGGCCTTGAGAAATTGTTTAATAAAAGAAGAGATTGATTGGATTGAGTCTGATTACGCCTTTCATACTTTAACCGAAAAACTGAGGCCACCCCACCTTTCAGGCATAGCCGCTTACGATCTTTATCGAGATGTTTTAGTCAGACTGCAGCAGCAAGGAATGAACGAACGGCAGATTGCTAATTTGACCTATTGGAATATTAAGAAGGTTTTCGGAGAAAAATTAAGAGATATTTAGGGAAGTAAAAGGACGGAATAATCCGTCCTTTTTTTGTTCTTCCTCTAGAGGAGTGGCTGGTTTGGTTGTTAGTCGAAGTTGCCTATTTCTCGGTTGGCGGCGGCGGCGCCCATTTGAGCTTCTTCGGGAGTGTGCCCCCAGTGCAATGTGCCTACTTTGTCTTGGCAATAGTATTTTAAGGGGCGAGTGTCTTCTTCCTTTTCAGGTTCGGGTGGGGGGGTGATGTTTCTTTCAGGGGTCTGTTCTTTCTTCAATTGTTTCGTCCTCCTCGCTTTTATTAAATTTTTGCAGAGCTACTTTTATTATTAATCCAATATTAATCTTCAGTCAAATGGGAGCCTTTTCGACACAGGGTCATTATCTCCCGGGAGGGAGACCTCATTTAAGGAGGGAATCGAGGCAAGACCCCCAGTTGACTAAAGATTTTAAAAAATCAAACGAATAAAAAAACATAGCATAAATTATTGAAATCGTCAAGGTCTTGACAGTCATTTTTATAATGTTAAACTGAAATCAGCTTAGGAAGTTAACGAAACCCTTGTCCGTTGGAAAGCGGACATTTTATTTAAAATTAATAAAACTATGGATCTCAAAAATTTTACGTCAGCCATCGCCCAGATCGCCGAAGAGAAGGGTATTCCGCGCGAAAAGGTCATCGAAACCATTGAAATGGCGATTGCCGCCGCTTATAAGAAAGATTACGGCAAGAAAGGCCAGATTACTAAAGCCAAGCTCAACATGGAGACGGGCGAACTTAAGTTTTGGCAAGTAAAACAGGTCGTGGATGAGGAGATGATTTATTCGGAAGAGGAACTAGAGAAGCTTAAGGAAGAAAAGCCGGAAGAATTCGCTTCGGCCGATGATGCGACCGGAGAAAAGAAAATCCGTTTCAACCCGGAAAAGCACATTATGCTGGCTGAAGCCAAAAAAACCAATTCCAAAATCAAAGTCGGCGAAGATCTGGAAATTCCTTTGGGAGAGCAGGGCGATTACGGACGCATTGCCGCTCAAACTGCGAAGCAAGTAATCCTTCAAAGGATCCGCGAGGCTGAAAGGAACGTAATTCTTGATGAATATAAAACCAAAGAAGGTGAAATTATCTCAGGGATTGTCCAGCGCATCGAGGGTCGAACCGCGTTTTTAGATATCGGCAAGATTTTAGGCATTTTGCCCAGAGAAGAGCAGGTACCCAATGAGTTTTATCGCCCCAGCCAAAGGCTTAAGGTATACGTTTTAAAAGTGGAAGATACTCCCAAGGGCCCTGCAGTTTTTCTTTCTCGGGCTTATCCTAAATTGATCTCTAAGCTTTTCGAATTGGAAGTTCCCGAAGTTTCTTCGGGCGCCGTGGTGATTAAGTCGGTAGCTAGAGAGGCCGGTTCTCGCTCTAAGATTGCCGTGGCCTCAACCGTTGAGGGCGTAGACCCGATCGGCAGCATGGTGGGTCAGCGCGGTACCAGAGTGACGGCCGTTATCAATGAACTGGGCGGAGAAAAGATCGATATCATCGAATGGTCTGAATCCGCAGAAAAATATTTAGCCAATTCCCTTTCTCCGGCCAAGGTTGTCGAAGTGAGGATTTTGCCTAAGAATAAGGCTTTGGTCGTGGTTCCAGAAGACCAGCTTTCTTTAGCTATCGGCAAAGACGGCCAAAACGTCAGATTGGCGGCTAAATTGACCGGTTGGAAAATAGACGTAAGATCTCCAGCCAATGTTGACGAAGCGGATGAAGTGGCCGAAGAAAACGAATCTTCCGAAAAAGAAGAGGCGCAGACCGAAGTATCATCCGAACCGAAAGAGGCAGCTAAAACCAAAGAAAAAAAGGAAACCAAAACTAAAAAGAAAACAACTAAAAAATCTAAATAAAACATATGCTTTATTTACCTCTAGCCGTTGCTCTTTTCACCTTGGTTTTTGCCGGATTTTTGATTCAAAAAATCCAGCGCGTTTCAGCCGGTACGGGCAAGATGATCGCCATCGCGAACTTCATTAAAGAAGGCGCCATCTCTTATCTAAAGCGCCAGTTTAAGACGGTAGGCATTGTCGCTTTGATCTTGTTCGTAATTTTATGGTTGTCTTTTGGGCTTACGACCGGTTTGGGCTTTTTAGTCGGCGCTTTTTTCTCGGGACTGGCCGGATTCATCGGTATGATGATTTCTACAAAGGCTAATGTCAGAGTGGCCGAAGTGGCCAAGCACGGCTTGGCAGCGGCTTTGAAATTATCTTTTCAGGGAGGTTCAGTGACCGGATTTCTGGTGGTAGGTTTGGGGCTTTTGGCTGTGACCGGTTTTTATATGATCACTAACGATCTTAAGTCTTTGATCGCCTTGGGTTTTGGCGCTTCTTTGATTTCGGTTTTTGCCAGATTGGGCGGCGGTATTTATACCAAAGCGGCTGATGTGGGAGCGGATCTGGTCGGTAAAATCGAAAAAGGCATTCCTGAAGACGATCCGCGCAATCCGGCCGTAATCGCCGATCAAGTTGGGGATAATGTGGGAGATTGCGCCGGTATGGCGGCTGACTTATTCGAAACCTACGTGGTTACATTAGTAGCTGCGATGATGCTGGGCGCTTTGATTTTCCCCGGTCAATTGATCGCGGTGACTCTTCCTTTGTATCTCGGAGCGGTCGCTATTTTAGCTTCTATTTTGGGCAGCTTTTTTGTGAAATTAAGCAAAAAGAAAAGCGCCAAGGGCGTAAGTATCATGGGCGCTCTTTATAAAGGGATTTTCGGTTCGGCGATTTTAGCCGGCCTCGGTTTCGTCTGGATTGTCAAGAACGCCGCTCCAGCTTTGAACTTTTCTTTCATTCAGCTTTATCTGCCGACTTTGATGGGGTTAATGGTGGCTGGCGGTATGTTCTTGATTACCGATTATTACACTTCTAAAAAATATAAACCCGTTCAATCGATCGCCGAGGCTTCGCAAACGGGCCACGCCACGAATATTATTACCGGCTTAGCTATCGGCATGAGATCAACCGCTTGGCCGGTTTTAGTGATTGCTTTGGGCATTTTAGTCAGCTTTTGGGCAGCCGGACTTTACGGTATCGCGATTGCAGCCATGGCCATGCTTTCTTTGGCCGGTATTATCGTGGCCATCGATTCTTACGGTCCGATTACCGACAACGCGGGAGGCATTGCCGAAATGTCGGGCTTAGATGAGGGTGTCAGAAAAGTTACCGACGCTTTGGATGCGGTAGGCAACACGACCAAAGCCGTTACTAAGGGTTATGCTATTGCTTCGGCGGGTTTGGCTGCACTCGTTTTGTTTACTTCTTATACGCAGGAATTAGCCGGGCTGGGCGCTGGCCTAAGTTTCCGCTTAGATGATCCAAAATTAGTGGTTGGGCTTTTGATCGGCGGACTTTTGCCGTACCTTTTTGCTTCTTATGCCATGTCGGCAGTAGGTAGGGCGGCTTCGGGCGTGGTTTCAGAAGTGAGGCGCCAGTTCAGGGAAATCAAAGGATTACTTGAGGGCACTGCCAAACCGGAATATGGGAAATGTGTCGATATTGTGACAAAGTCTGCTATTAAAGAAATGATTTTACCCGCGATTATCCCTGTTTTGGCACCGATTTTAGTAGGTTTTATTCTTGGCCCGGAAGCTTTGGGCGGATTGCTGATCGGCAGCATTGTTACAGGAATTTTTGTGGCTATTTCCATGACTTCGGGCGGAGCGGCCTGGGACAATGCGAAAAAATATATTGAAGACGGAAATCTTGGCGGCAAAGGAAGCTTGGCTCATCAAGCGGCGGTGACCGGTGATACGGTAGGGGATCCTTATAAAGATACGGCGGGTCCGGCCATCAACCCGATGATCAAAGTTTTGAATATCGTAGCTTTGCTGATCGTCGCTTACTTGGCGTAAAAAAAGAGCGCTGAATGTTGTTCATCCAGCGCCTTTATTAAGTCCGAAATTGGCAGCTCTTTTTAGAAAATTTTCTTCGGTTTCATCTTCCCACGGTAAATATCGAATGTTTTCAGGGCTTCGCACGGCGAAAAGGAAAAGATCCATCACTTCCCTGGAATGGTTGCCCAAACGCATGATATTCTCTTTTCTCACAGCGAAAACCTGGCCGGTGATAAGCGAAGGAAAATTAGGATAATAGACGTTGAATAGAATCGAATTCTCGCTTTCGCCGTTAGTTTTCACTTTTTCTGCAGAGATAATCCAGCCGTAAGACAGGCAGGTAGGGGAGAAAAGGAATAAACACGGAGTGAGATGCGACAATCTGTCGATCGTCATAATTTCTCCGCCTTGACGGAAAAGTAATCCCAATACCGGCACGTTGGCAAGAATTTTGCCGATCGGCGTTTTTCTGACAATAAGTCCAGTAAGAAAAAAAAGCGCGAGCCAGAGCAAAAATCCGAAACCTTGATGGACGAAATCGGTCGGGACAAAAAATCTTAAAAATGTTGTCCCAATTCCTTCGAGACTGTTAAAAATATAGCCGAGAATCACCACGATAATGCCGACCGGGAACCAGAAGATGAATCCAGAAAAAAAATAGCCAAAAGAGCTTTTAAAGAACTTCTTCATAGCCCTTACCTCCTTTCAATCTAATGATCCAATTAACCATAATTTAACCCTAAAGTCAATTATCAAAAATGAACCATTCAATTCAAAAATTAGCTAAGTCTCGCGTTGAAATTAAATTCGAACTGTCAGCCGAAGAACTCCAGGCTTATATGGAAAAAGCCGTTTTGAGGCTGGCTGAATCCGTCGAGATAGAGGGCTTTCGCAAGGGCAAGGCCCCTAAAGAAATGATCGAAAAAAAGCTTGGTCAGGAGACTATTTTAAGCGAAGCTTCCCAAGATTGCGTCAGGGAAAGCTACCTTAAGGTCATTAAGGAAGAAAATTTGGAGCCGTTGGGCCAACCCGAAATTAGCGTTTTGAAATTGGCGCCGGGTAACCCCTTCGAATTCAAGGCGGCCGTCGCCATTCTGCCCGACATCACCATTGGTGACTATAAAGAAATCGTGCCTAAAATCAAAAAGAAGGAAGTTAAGGTAACGGAAGAAGAAATCGAGAAGTTGAAGCAGGAAAAAGAGCGTTTGGAAAAAGAAAAATTAAGACAGGAGATTTTAGAGAAGATCGCCTCTGCTTCCAAGATAGAAATTCCCGACGTTTTGATAGAATCAGAGAAAGGCCGGATGTTAGCAACTATTAAAGAACAGGTTCCTCAGATGCTGGGTATTGGGTTTGAAGAATATCTGAAGAAAATCAACAAAACGGAAAAAGAGATGCTCGATTCTTTCTTGCCCGAAGCGGAAAGGAGAATCAAAAACTCGCTGGTTTTGCGCGAGATCCAAAAAAAGGAAAAAGCGGAGATTACCGAAAAAGAGCTTTCAGATGAAATGGCTCAAATCGCTAAACAGAATCCCAATCTTGATAAAAACCAGCTCAAAGAATATACTGAAAGTGTCATTAAAAATGAAAAAGCTTTCGAGTATCTCGAGAGCCTCTTAAAGCAATGAACTTAATTCCAACCGTCATCGAAAAATCGCAAAACGGAGAAAGAGCTTACGATATTTACTCCAGATTATTGAAGGAGCGCATTATCTTTTTGGCGAGCCCCGTCAACGACGTGGTGGCCAATTCTATTATCGCCCAGATGCTTTTTTTGGCCTCTCAAGATTCTAAAAAAGACATTCAGCTTTACATCAATACTCCAGGCGGTTCGGTAACCGCCGGCATGGCGATTTACGATACTATGCAGTACGTAAAATGCCCAATCTCAACTGTTTGCGTGGGGTTGGCCGCTTCTATGGGAGCCACTTTATTGGCCGCGGGAGCTAAAGGGAAAAGGTTTGCTTTGCCTAATTCCCAGATTATGCTGCATCAGGTAGCGGGCGGAGTCCAGGGAGAAGCGATCGAGATCGAGATTACGGCCAAACAGATTCTTAAGATTAAAGATAAGCTAAACAAGATTTTAGCCAAGCATACTGGCCAATCGTTGGACAAAATCAGTAAAGACACGGATCGTGATTTTTATTTGGACGCGCAAGAAGCTAAAGAGTACGGCTTGATCGACGAAGTGATTAAAACTAAATTTTAAGCTTTTCAAATATAAAACAATAACTCCCCGGCAGGGGGTTTTGTTTTTTTTGGGTCTGGTGTTAAAATATATTAAAGATTATGTCGAAATTTTTTTGCCGTCCCGAGATTTTATTTTCGGCATTTCTGGTTCTGGTCATTTTAGGACTCATTGTGTTGTTGGCAAATAGGGGAGAGGGCGATTCAGGCATTATCGATGATTTAGTTAATTTCATTATTATAAAATAATATGCTTCAGCAATTTTCTCCCAAATATATCATTATCGGGCTTTCCGTTTTAGCTTTGACCCTGACCGGAGTTTTATGGTGGCAAATTAGTCAAAAGCCGGCGCCTGATATTCAGGATAACGCTTATCTGCAGGAAGAAGGTAAGATTGTTTTTCAGCCATGGTCTTCGACCGCAGAGAGATATTATCCTGGAGGAGGCAACGCCATTGATTTCCGCGACGGAGCCCAAGGAGATTTTCAAATTAGCGCCACGAAAAAATCGGGCAAAATGGTTTTGACTTGGCCCAAAGAAATTAAAGTGACGGAAGTAAAAGTTTATAATATAGGCCAACTTGCGAATCTTCAAGACCATTTCCCGGTTTTTAGTATTATTAATTTTGATTTTACCGCTCCGCCAGTTTTGCCGGCAGAAGGAAGCGTTGTCCCCCAAGAGGTTATTCCAGAAATCTTCTCGCAGCCGGAAGTTTACCTTTCTCCGACTTATGAAATAGGTAAAATACCGACAGGCTTCTTTGACAGCACTTTTTATACCGAAAGTTTCGTTAAGGGTTCGGTTGTTTTTGAGCAAGGAAGCAGATATTCGGTTGAACTTTACGGCATCAATACTCAGGGTAAAAGGCTCGTCGGATATTACACGTTTAATTATGAATAAAGAAAAATTTATCGTCATTGTTTTTCTTATTTCGCTGGTTTTTTGCCTTACGGCCGCCAACATCTTTGTTTTTTCTAATCCGATTTTTTCAAAATTCGCTTTGTCAAAAAGATATTCAGAATTAGCCGAACAGGTTTCACCCAATTCAATATCGGCCAAGCGTTACCGGGCAATATCCCAGGCTATTTTTAACGGTACCAATGTTTATTATTTCACGGCCCAGAGAATAGTTCCTTTGGGAACCAAATAATCACTAAATAAAACTTATGAACAAAATTTTAACGCCAATTTTAACAATTTTAAGCATGGCATTGGTCCTGGGGGGATCTTTCTTCTTGTTCCAGGCGGTTCAGAAAGATTCAGCAAATGCCACCGGAACAGTAAGTTACAACGAAACATGGACGGCAACGGGAGGGGTTTATGGTTATTTTCCTAATCCCGGATATTATACTACATATATGACGTATAATAGTGGCATTCCTTCAGCTGGAACTTATTGTGGTTATGGTTATGGAAGCCAAAGTTCTTACGGTTTTGCTTCGTGTACGTTTTCTCCGACACAATGGTCGGTTACCGGTACGATTAATTCTGGTACAACGGGCGTCAAAAGATATTTCGTTTCCCAGTACGGTTATTATTATTCTCAAGTTGCCTCTGTAAGCTCTTCGGCTTGCAATAACGACCCTAATAATCCCGGAGGTTTTTATCACGTTTACTTCAATGGAGCTTCTCAAACCTTTGTTTCAAACGGAACAACGGTGCAAGGGCCCTATGGCACAGGAATTGCCGGCCAAGATAATTATATTGGCAATAGTACCTCTTTTTGGTCCACTCGAGCAGGAGAGTATTCTTATTTATTAGCCGGTCGTTCTCTCGGAGGTATGACTTATAATGGGGTAACGACTGGAGAAATTTCTCTCCGAATACTTTGCGTCGAAGACTAAATGAAAAAAATCACATTTTTCATAATTATTTTAGCGGGACTGATTTTCTCGGGCGGAGCAGGAGCGATTTATAATAACGATGTTGCTATTTGGATTACGATTGCGCCCGAATGCCAAATTATTACTCCCTTCGAAGTTTATGAAGACGAATGGACGAATGCCAGTGTTTGGGATTCGTCCGCTTTTGGTTTTAAGGAGGTTACTTCGGTTAATTTTTCTGCGGACGCGGTGGTCAACGGATCGCCGGACAGTTCATGGGACTCGCGAGGCCCTTTCGGCTGGGAAGCGAGTTACGATGATCCCACGACCGCCGCAAATCCCGATTGGAACAGTGCCGATAAGTCCATGAGTTTTTTCTTCACGGAAACCGGCAATCACGAAATTTGGACGGAAATCATCGACGACTTTGGTTATTCCAGCCAATGTTACAGAACCGTTAATGTTTTAACGCGGCCAAACGAGTTGCCCGATAAACCAGACCAAGTAGGGGATGGTGAAACCTGGGATCATTGTTGCTTTGAGAATAAGAGTGTTCCGACTTTTCATTGGACATACTCTGATCCGGACGGCGATCTCCAGGCAGCTTACGAAATCTGGATCGATGATAACGCTTCTTTCAACAACCCGAAATTCAATAATTTAGTGGAGGTTGCTGCCACTTCTTATTCTTTAGATTTATTGCACGATGATAACGCCGATTGGGTTCAATCCTTAGCCTGGAATACTACTTATTTTTGGCAGGTGAGAGTAAGAGACAGCCGCGGAGCGTGGTCTGAATGGTCCAACCCCGACGAATTTAAAACTCCAAAGCAGCCATATCCCTGGTCCGGTTTTACCTGGTCGCCGGAAGAACCCAATCAAGGCGAAGTTATTATTTTCACTCCGGATGAAAGCGGCCTTTTCTATTTTTGGTCCATTACCGAAGGCGACGGGCAATATGTTGACAGCACTGGGCCTACCAATGAAGAGCCTCATATTAAATTTTTCACATCTGATAATAAGGTTAAATTAGCGGTCGCCGATTCTGAAGGCAATTCTTGCGACTCTACCGAAAGAGCCATCACCGCGCAACTGCCCCTGCCCGAGTATAAAGAAACCCCGCCCATTATTTGGTTAAAGAGAATGATGGCGGCTTTCTCGGAATTTTTTATGGTGTTGTTAAATAAATAAGTTACAGTTAAATGTCGGAAAAGAGAATATTTATCATTTCAGTCGCTGCGATTTTTTTCGTCTTTTTAATTGCGATTACCATCGTCATCGCATCGTCTTTTACGGTTACCGATACCTTCAACGACGAAAGTAAGATTGTTCTTAAAACTAATCTCATCGTTTCGGGCGGTCAAGTGAAGTTAGTTTGCCAGGGGGTCGGGTGTTCTTGCACTAAAGGTAGTGATTGTTCTTCTGATACTTATTGCCGCGCATCTGATCAGACCTGCCAATCGGTGCCCGTCTGCCAAGTCAAAATCGATTACACTTACGGTACAGTAAACGTAGTTGATAATACCCAAGTTCCCGGATGCAATAGTACTTGTCAGGCTTGCCAGAGCGGTTCTTGTAGTATTGCCAGTTCCGGCACTGATCCTGGTAGCCAATGCGACGCTTTTAATTGCGGGACGGGCACTTGCAACGGATATTCGGCTCAATGCGATTATTATACTTCGGGTAATGGGACGTGTTCGACTTGTAAGACGTGTAATGGTGCAACTAGCGCCTCGTGCGTGGATGTAGCCTATAACACGCAGGCGCCCGGCTGTAACGGTACGTGCCAATCTTGTCGTTTCGGATATTGCGGCGCAGCCGATTCATATACTGATCCGGGTGATCAATGTCCATCGCCTGGATATTTTTCCGATGCCAGCATCGGCTGCGCGACGGGTTATTGCCAAGGAGGGATAGCTCAATGCGGCTATTATGATAATTCATGGAGCGGCAACTGCCCGACTTGTAAAACTTGCGCTGGCGCCACTTCGGTCGCCTGCGTGAATGTGCCCAATAACAATACGGCGCCCGGTTGCGGAAATTATTCTTGGGAAATATGCCAAGCTTGCCAGAACGGTTCTTGCGGATACGCCGACGCTTACACCGACCCGGGTTATTGGTGCGACATAGGCTGGGGGAATAATACCGGTTGCGCTACGGGCTATTGTAAGGGAGGCTCTGGTGAATGCGGCTATTACACTTATGGCCATGGTAGTTGCGATATTTGCGATTATTGTGAAGGAGCAACATCCGTAAGTTGTGTGAATATGCCACAAGATTCTAAAGATCAAGGCGGTTGTTATTTTTGCGATGGCTGGGGCAATAATGAAAGCTGTAGCTGGGGATGGCCCTGGACAGAAACCATAAGAGGTCAACCAGGCTGGTGGTCTATAGAGTGCAAACCATCCACTTCAGGCTCCGTGGGTTATATGACAAGCGAGGCTTATCAGCCTGGTTATAGTTGCGGAAGTTTCGCGTCTTCATATAGCTGGACCTGGTATGATAATACGGTTTGGGCTACTCAGTGCAGTTGTTATTAAAAAATAAAAATGTTTATCAAGCCTAAAATATTAATTTTGATTGTCCTAATGTTTTTAGGTTGCGGGTTGACCGTGCAGGCTGGTTATTATACCTCAGGTATTTTGACTTCCGCTAATCTTTTGTCCGGCCGGACAGTGACCAGTATCGATTTCTTTGCCTATACTGTTACTTCAATACCCGGAGGCACTGGTCTACGGGCTCAATTCAGCCAAGATGGTTCTTCGTGGTCTGGTTCTTATAATTTATCAGCAGGCGCTCATATTATTAATTTGTCTCCGCTGAATTGGTCAGGCCCCAATTTTTATTACAAAATTATTTTTACTTCAGATGGATCAGCTACGCCGGTTTTAGACGAGATTGCCGTCAGCTATACCAACGACGATATCGCTCCGACGGTTAACGCATTCGCTGTAAACGGCACGTCTTATCCTTCTGTCGCTAATATTAATTCGGCTTTTCCCATAACCTGGTCGGCTTCGGACGCGGGAGGCTGGGGAATTAATCATTATGAAATTTGGCGAGCTCAGGATTCCGGCGGAGCGCCCGGCAGTTGGATCAATCTTTATCCGAACGCTTTTTCCGGACAGACAGATAATCCGGGACCGGGCATTTGGTGGTATGGCCTGCATGTAATCGATAACGCGGGAAATTGTATTACTGAAGCGGGTACTCATTGCGGCGGAGTGTCTTCTGATAGTTTTGATGTAAGAATCGTCAGGGGTCCCATCAAGGCTGTTTATAATACCGCGCCGAACAAGCCCGTAAAAGTGGGGGATGGCGAAACATGGGACCATTGTTCTTTTCAAGACCAGAGCGTTCCGACTTTCAGATGGACATATACCGATCCTAATAGCGATCCGCAGGCCTCTTACGAAATCAGAATAGATAATAATTCCGGCTTTCCGGCAAATCCCGATCCGACGGAATTTGTCGATGCGGGAGGTGCAGCTACCTCCTATGCTCCCTCGCACCGTTTGGAAGAGTGGTCTGATTGGATGGACTGGAATACCAATTATTGGTGGATAGTCCGTGTTAAGGATGATCAGGGCGATTGGTCTTCTTGGTCTGATCCCGATAAATTCGAATCGCCTCGGCATGCTTATCCATGGTCTGGTTTTACTTGGTTGCCGGAAGAGCCGAATCAGAAAGAAGTGGTCGTATTTACCCCGGACGAAACTGGTTTTTTCTATCTTTGGGCAGTTACCTTAGGCGAGGGGGAATATGCTGACGGCACCGGTCCCACCAACGAAGAGCCTCATATCAGTTTCCTGACTTCGGATAACAGAGTTAAGTTAAGGACGACGGACAGCGACGCATATTCTTGCGAATCGCAAGAACAGGAGATTTCAGCTCAACTACCCCTGCCCGAATACAAAGAAACACCGCCTATTATTTGGCTGAAAGAAGCGCTCGCCGGCCTAGCCGAAATTTTTCAATAAAAAGAAATTAGTGCGCCAAACCTCCCCGAAAGGGGAGCTTTACATTTAGCGAAAAATCTGATATAGTTATGATAGTAAAATTAACATTGGATTTTTGCGATTTTTCAACATAAAAACAAAAACATGTTGACCTACCAAAATTTCAACTTCAATTATGAATTCACTTATACCGTTAATCGCGGCGTTTATTGCGTTGGCCGCGGGAGCGATTTTGGGTTATTATGCCCGTCAATCTATCGCCAAAAAGAGAATTGGAACTATCGAGCAAAAGCTTCAAGAAAAGGTAGTCCAAGCTAAGCAAGAGTCTGAAACTATCATCAATCAGGCCAAAGATAAGGCTTCGGCTGTACTCAATGCGGTCAAAAAAGAAGAAGACCAAACAAGAAATCGCCTGATGAAGGCAGAGCATTTTTTGCTTAAACGAGAGAATATCTTGGATCAGAAGTTTTTAGATCATGAAAAGAAAGAAAAAGACTTCGAAGAAAAACTGGTCAAACTCAAAGAGGTCAAAGAAAACTTAGAAACACTCAGGCAAGAGGCCTTAATTAAGCTGGAGAAAGCTTCGGGCTTTTCGCGCGACGATGCTAAAAAAGAGCTGCTTTCTAACTGCGAGAAGGAATTCGAATTGGAGATTTTACAGAAGTTCAAAAAATTGGAAGAAGACGGCAAGGAGAAATTGCAGGATCGCGCTAAAGAAATATTAGCGTTAGCTATTCAAAAATATGCGTTGTCGCAGGTTCAGGAAATGACTACGACCACCGTTGCTTTGCCCAATGATGAAATTAAGGGCAGAATCATCGGTAAAGAGGGGAGGAATATCAAGACGTTGGAAAAACTGACTGGCGTGGAAATTATTGTTGATGAAACGCCAGAGGCAGTGGTGATTTCCGGGTTTGATCCGATTCGCCGGCAGATTGCCAAAACCGCGTTGGAAAAACTGATTCACGATGGCCGCATTCAGCCGACCAGAATCGAAGAGATAGTCCAAAGAACCCAGGATGAAATAGTTTCTCAAATTAAAGAAGCGGGCCAGGCCGCCATTTACGATACCAATATTATTGGTTTAGATCCCAAGGTGGTTCAACTCTTGGGCCGGTTGAGATTCAGGACGAGTTACGGCCAAAACGTTTTATTGCACTCCATTGAAGTGAGTCATCTGGCCGGAGCTTTAGCCGCTGAAATCGGGGCTAACATTGGGCTGGCTAAAAAAGCCGGTTTACTGCACGACATCGGCAAAGCAGTCGATCAGCAAATTGAAGGATCGCACGTTGATATCGGCATCAAAATTCTAGAAAAGTTTGGCATCGAAAAAGAAGTGGTGTCAGCTATGAAGTCGCATCATGAAGAATATCCGGCCGAAAACATCGAGGCGGTAATCGTCCAAGCGGCCGACCAGATTTCCGGAGCGCGTCCCGGGGCGAGAAAAGACACTTTAGAAAATTATTTGAAGAGATTGGGAGAACTCGAAGGCATTGCGACCGCTTTTGAAGGCGTGGATAAAGCTTACGCCATTCAGGCTGGACGTGAAATCAGGGTTTTCGTGAAGCCTGAGAAAATTGATGATTTAGCCGCGCATCAATTAGCTAAAGAAATTGCGAAAAGAATTGAAGAAGAATTAAGATATCCGGGTGAAATTAAAGTGAACGTCATTAGGGAAAGCAGGGTAGTGGAATACGCCAAATAAAAATATAAATTTTAAAGTTATGACCAAAGAAGATATTATTCAAGCGATTGTGAAAAAAATCGGTATTTCAAAAACACAGGCAAACGACTGTCTTAATGTGCTTTTAGACGAGATCACCAAGGCTTTGTCCAGAAACGAAGAAGTGGTTTTGACTGGGTTCGGGCGGTTTAAGGTCGTCCAAAGAAAAGAAAGAGATGGAAGAAATCCTAAGACGGGCGAGGCGATTAAAATCGCCGCAAAAAATGCGCCGGTTTTTAAAGCCGGCACTGTTCTCAAAGACGCCGTGAAATAACGAAAACAGCCCCGAAGGGGGCTGTTTTTTCTTGAGCGGGCGAGGGGAGTCGAACCCCTCTCTTGGGATTGGAAATCCCAGGTAATACCGATATACGACGCCCGCGCGGACCTTCGCCTCGCGAAGTCGGGGTACTCGGACTCGAACCGAGACTAAATCCTCCCAAAGGACTCGTGCTACCATTACACCATACCCCGTAAACACCTCTCAATTTATCATATTTTCGCTTGTTTTTCAAATATGATATAATTTAAATGATGAGTTCCAAGGAAATTTTAGAACAGCTGAATATTCGGGCGCATTGCAAAAAATACGGCTTAGGCATGTGGCGCTGCCCCCAATTCCTCTTTTTATTAATGGGCGCTGTCATTATTGCCTCAGCCATCATCACTTATGTCTTAGGGACGCGTTATGTGGCGGATCCCGACGTGGTTTCTTTGATTGTTTTAGTGGTAACTCTTATTCTTTTTATCCTCACTTTCAGCATTACGAGAAGTCTTGAGGGCCTAGCTGAAGCCAATCGTTTAAAATCAGAGTTCGTGAGTATCGTCTCTCATCAGTTGAGAGCTCCTCTTTCCAATTTAAAATGGGCTTTGGAGATTTTAATTTCCGGGCGGTTCGGTAAGATTGAAGGCAAGTCGGCTGACTACTTGCAAATTTTGGCTGATAACACCAAGAGAATGGCGGAGTTGGTTTCTTCCCTGTTAATTGTTTCAAGAATTGAGCAGGGCAGACTTCCCCTACACAATGCGGAGTTTTCTTTGCCTGAATTAGCCAAAGAAGCCATTGCGGCATTCAAGCCTATTGCTTCGGCTTCGAATGTTGAGATTCTGCTTGAATTATCTCAGCCCGATTTGCCTGCCGCCTTCGGAGATTCAGCCCAGCTGAAAATAGTGATGGAAAATTTTGTCGATAACGCCGTTCGTTACACTCGCGGTTCGGGTAAGGTGGTCGTTTCTATTGCGCTCAGGTCTCCGGGATTGATTTTTTCGGTTAAGGACGGCGGAGTCGGTATTCCGAAAGAAGATCAGAAACACATTTTCCAGAAATTTTTCAGATCGAGTAATGCCTTAAAGTATCAAACGCAGGGTTCGGGTCTGGGGCTTTATATTGCCAAATCGATCGTGGAAAAATCAGGCGGCAAAATAGGCTTTAAATCCGAACAGGACAAAGGGTCGACGTTTTGGTTTACTATACCAATTAAAAAATAAATAATTATATGAGCAAAAAAATATTATTCGTCGAAGATGAAGCCGCGTTGCAAAAGACGTTGGGCGATGTTTTGGAGCAGGAGGGCTATAAAGTGATGAGCGCGCTTGACGGCGAGGCCGGTTTGAAAGCGGCCCGAGCCGAAAACCCCGACCTTATTTTATTGGATCTTATTTTGCCTAAAATGCACGGCTTCGAAGTTTTGAAAGCGCTGAAAAGCGAGGAGGCTACTAAAGATATCCCAATTATCGTTTTGACCAATCTAGAGTCAATGGGGGATATTGAAAAAGCTCTGGAATTAGGCGCCACCACTTATTTGGTCAAGGCGAGCTATACCCTAGAGGAGGTAGTGAGTAAAATTAAAAAAGCTCTCGGTGAGCAAGCATAAATATTATGCGGGTAGAACCGCAACAACTTAAAGCATTTTTACTTGATGCGGGGCTGGTTTCTCAGGAAAAATTCGAACAAGCCCTCAAAAAAGCTGCGAAACTCCAAAAAAAAATGGAAGACGTTTTAGTTTCAGACGGGTTGATTACTCAAGCCCAGCTCATCAAGTTGGAGGCTTATATTTTAGGCATACCCTTTGTTAGTCTAGAAAAAGAAATCATCGATCCGGAAATTTTGAAAATTATTCCCGAACCAATCGCTAAAAAAAACAATATCGTCGCTTTTCAGAAAAAAGGCAAAGAGCTGGAGGTGGCGATGCTGGATCCGGAAGATTTAAGGACGATTGAATTCGTCCAAAAAAAGGCGGGGTTGAGAATTTTACCGAGGCTGACCAATCCCGAAAGCATCAAAAACGCTTTAAAACAGTACCAGAAAACCCTCGAGGCAGAGTTTGGCGAAATTATCAAAAAAGATGCGGGGGAAATAAAGACTATTAAAGACGAAGAATCTGTTGAAGAAACAACGGAGCTTGAAAAGATCGCTCAAGAGATGCCGGTGATCAGAATCGTCGATACTTTGATTAAACACGCTATTTTAGAAAGAGCTTCGGATATTCACATCGAGCCTTCGGAGAAAGAGGTGGTGGTCAGATACCGCATCGACGGCGTTCTGCACGAAGCCATGAACTTGCCCAAACAAACAAGTTCGGGCATAGTAGCCAGAATTAAGGTGCTTTCCAATCTGAAACTCGATGAACATAGGCTGCCCCAGGACGGCCGTTTCAAGGTAGAAACGGAAGAATATAAATATTCCATCAGAGTTTCGATTTTACCGGTTTTTGACGGAGAAAAAATCGTGATGAGGCTTTTATCAGAAACCGCCAAAGCCTTAACTTTGGAAGCTTTAGGGTTAAGAGACGAGGCCCTAGAGAGAGTACAGGATAATTTAAAAAAACCCGTTGGTATGATTTTAGTGACTGGGCCTACGGGGAGCGGTAAAACTACCACTTTATATTCGATTATCGATATTTTAAACGTGCCCGGGGTTAACATTTCTACTATCGAGGACCCGATTGAATACCGTATTCCCAGGGTGAACCAAACACAGGTCAAATCAAAAATAGGTTTAACCTTTGCCTCCGGGTTGAGGGCCTTAGTGCGCCAAGATCCGAACGTCATTATGGTTGGGGAAATTAGAGACAACGAAACGGCCAGTCTCGCTATTAACGCCGCCCTGACCGGTCATTTGGTTCTTTCAACTTTACATACTACCGATGCTGCTGGAGCTGTTCCGCGCATGATCGATATGCAAGCCGAGCCGTTTTTAATTTCATCAACATTGAATATTGTTATCGCCCAGCGTTTGATTAAAAAGCTTTTTAAGGAGAGAGAAGAGTATTATCTAAAGGAATCCGAGTTAAAAAATATCGGTAAATATTGCGACCTGGAGCGCATTTTGGAAATATTAAAAAAGGAAAAATTAGCTAAGCCGAAACAGACCCTCAAAGACGTGCCGTTTTATCGGCCGAAGCCGACCAAGGAATGTTTGGACGGCTATCAGGGTAGAATCGGTATTTATGAAGTTTTAACCGTGACGGAGACCATTAAAGAATTGATCGTCAAGAAATCAGCAGCCAACCAGATCCAGGCTCAAGCCCAAAAAGAAGGCATGAGGACTATGCTAGAAGACGGTTTTGTCAAAGCGGCCCAGGGCGTTACTTCTATCGAGGAGGTCTTGAGGGTTATTATTGAATAATGCCCAAATATTTTTTTGTCGCAAAATCGCAAAAAGGAGATACCTACTCTGATCATAGAGAAGCTAAAGATGAGCAGGACTTAGCCCGAATTCTTCGCCAAGAAGGATATATTTTAATTTCTACCGAACAAGCCTCGGGACGGAAGAAAAAGATTTTAGGGCTAAGCCGCGGCCTATTTTCTTTCGGTGGCGTTTCATTGAAAGAAAAAATGATGCTGACCAGAAATTTGAAAGTGATGATTTCGGCCGGCATTTCGATTCCCCGAGCGTTAAAAACTTTAGCCGACCAAACAAAAAGCAAAAAATTTAGAAAAGCATTAATAGAAATATCGGAAAAAATCATCAAGGGCGAAAATTTTTCCGATGCTCTGTCGGTTTACCCGAATATTTTTTCGCAACTTTTTTGTAGCATGGTGAAAGTAGGGGAGGAGTCCGGTACCCTGGAAAAAAACCTAGATATTCTCGCAAAACAAATGGAGCGTGACAATGCTCTTAAGGCGAAGATCAAAGAGGCGACAATGTATCCCTCCGTAATTATTACGGCCATGCTCGGCATCGGCGCCATGATGCTGGTAATGGTGGTGCCTAAGCTCGCCAAAACTTTTGAAGAACTGGAAGCGGAATTGCCGATAACCACCAAGATAGTTATTGGATTGGGCACTTTCGTGGTCGAGAAATGGTATTTGGTCGTTTTCATCCTTTTGGCCGCTTTATTGCTAGTTCGGTTATTTTTAAAAACAAAAAATGGCAAGGTTTTTCTTGATGAGGCTCTTTTGAAATTGCCGGTTATTTCCACGATCGTAAAAAAAACCAATTCCGCGCATACGGTGAGAACTCTAAGTTCTCTGATTGCGGCTGGTGTGCCCTTAGTCAGGTCTTTGGAGATCGTCGCCGAAACGTTGGGTAATTCTTTTTATAAAGAAGCGATCGTCGCCAGTATGGAAAAAGTAAAAAAGGGAGAAAAGCTTTCGGCGGCCTTAAGTGTTTATCATAATCTTTACCCCATGACTGTTATCCAAATGATTGAAGTGGGCGAAGAAACCGGCGAAACATCCAGTATTTTAGAAAAGTTAGGCGATTTTTTTGAGGAAGAGGTTTCACAGGCCACTAAAAATTTAGCGGCGGTTATCGAGCCTGTTTTGATGCTGATTATCGGCGGAGTAGTCGGATTTTTTGCCATTTCCATGGTTCAGCCGATGTATTCCATGCTCCAATCAATCAAATGAGTTTTTTCAAAAACGAAGTTAAAAATTGTTTTAGCTTAGTGGAAATTTTGGTCGTGTTGGGTATTGTCGGTATTTTAAGTTTGATCGGCATACCGGCTTTTAAGGTTTATCAGCCCAGCTTGCAACTATCGGGCGTGGTACGCGATTTAGCCACCGATTTGCGCTATGCCGAACAATTAGCCATTACCGAACAGATTGAGCACGGCGTTATTTTTCTGACAGAAACCGATCAGTACCAGGTCGTCAGGTACGGCGACCCCGATGAAATTTTAGATCTGAAGACCCTTCCTCTGGAAGTGAGTTTCCAAAACATTTCCGGATTTACCGACAACGAGGTTGTTTTTAACCCATACGGGGCGGCAAAAGAGTCGGGCGTTATTACGTTAATAAATACCAAGAATTCGACCAGTGGCATCGACGTCAGGCCCTCTGGTTTTATTAAAATAATCAAATGACCACCATGGCTCGCAATCAAGGGATTACATTGATAGAAACAATTATGGCCGTTTCGATTTTAGCTCTGGGCATCATCGGGGTTTTACAAGCCTTTCCTTTGGGCGCGCATTTGGCGAAAACATCTCAGATGTCAACGGTTGCTACGGAGTTGGGTCAGGCGAAAATCGAGCAGGAGATTGCCCAGCCGTATAACGATCTTATTGTAGTTGAAACCACGGAAGATTACGGTTCGATTGCTGGATTCGGCTCCTATAAAAGAGTTACTCAGATTAATTGTATCCGTGCTTCTGATTTAGCCGAGGTTTTTTGTGATTACGATCAGGAAGCGGATCCCGCGCCCATGAAAAAAATTGAAGTATCGGTTTATTGGCATTCGACATTGGGGTTGGCAGAAAGGGAAATCAGTCTAATGAGCCTAGTCGTGAAAAAATAATGAAAAAAAAGATCGGGCATTTAAATAAAGGTTTTACCCTGATCGAGGTTTCCGTGACGATGGCTATTTTGGGGCTGGTTTTAGCTGCGATTTATGGCGTTTATAATTTGAGCCACAAAGCCTATGCGACCGAAGAAAATATGGTCGAAATTACTCAAAATGGCCGCGTGATTTTTGAAAGATTGTCTAGAGAAATCCGCCAGGCGACGGAATTAGTAACCGAATTGCCGGTTTCGGAAGACTTAGCTACAAGCACCATTATGTTCGAGGACGGCCATGTCGCTGATCCTTATTACTATATTCGTTATTTCCAAGAAGGAGATTTAGTTAAAAGAGAGGTGGTTGGTTTTTATTTTTCAGGCGATCCTGAAGAAACATTGGTCCCATGGGATGCCGTGCCGCCAATCGGTCAGTCTTTGGTGTTAAAAACGGTCCAAGTAGCTCAAACGATTGGGGAATGTGTTGATCAATTAAAGTTTTGGGGCTCGGAGTTAGTGAGCGTTGCTTTAAATTTGGAGAAAAAAGATAATAACCTTCGGCTGAGAACGGATATTTCCGGCCGTAATTTTTGATGAATAATTTTCAACAAAGAGGTGTTGTCGTGGTTATCGCGTTTTTGGCGCTGGGTATTCTGCTGTTGTTGAGCGCCTATCTTCTATCTTTCACTACCGTGGAGTCAAAAACCGCATCAAGCCAGGCTGTTTCGGTCAAAACGTATTATTTGGCAGAGGCTGGCATTAACGAGGCTATTTGGCGCCTGAAAAACGATCAGGTTTGGGAAGACGAATTTGTGACAGAACCCTTATGCCAAACGTGGCAAGCATCTTTTACGAGAAATTATTTAGACAACACCACCACGACCGTTTCGATAACAAATTCTCAATGCGCCCGCGGAGAGATTGTCGCCACCTCTACCGTTTCATTAGCTGGCGGGAAAACCGCGCAGAGGGTAGTGAAAGTCAAGGTTTTAAAGTCGTTGGGCAGTTTAACTGAAGACAGTCCGGTTTTTGCCGGAGCTCCGAGTGGTGAAAGCACTATTCAGGCTAGCGTAATGGACGTTTACCGAGGAAATATTTTCATTAATAATAATTTTAATATCAAACTTTGGAGCGAAGTTTCGGCTTATGATAATCCGGCTACTGTTGATATTAGAGAGGGGAGGGCATTAGTAGCGGGCAACAACACCGTTTCTTGGGGGAGCGTGCTTAACGCCGAGGGTATCTGCGCTAAAAATATTTGTCAGACGACTTCAACCTGCGCTTGCGCCGATTTAGAAAAGTTTGAAGAATGCTCACAAGACGCTTGCCCTCCAAAATCATTTTCAATGCCGACCATAGATTTCGATTCAGAGGACGCCGCTTCTTACAAGAGTCGGGCTACGACGGCTCAATTACAGGGTCAGTGTTCGATCGTGGGTAAAAACGCCGGAGGAGTGACTGTTTTAACGAGCACAGATTGTATTTTTAGCGACAGCGAATTCGAGGATTTGTTATGGCGCGTAGGCCAAGGAGGCAGGTTGATCTTGGAGCACAAGACCAATGGGTCAACCGTCTCCATTTATTACGTTGAAGGCGGTATTGATCTCGAAGGGGGCAGGATTCTGGAAATCAACGGCGTCTTGCTAGCCGATGGCACGGTGAATATCGGAGAAAAGTCGCAATGGAAGGGCGATTCCGGACTCAATCAGCTTACTGTCGTTGATCCAGGAATTGGTTTTCCGTCCGGTATTTTGACTAAATCAAAAATAAACTTCGGATTTTATGCGGCGTTCCAAGACATCAATATCACCGGTTTAATATATTCTCAAGACGAAATTAGGATCGTGAGCGTGCCTCGGACGTTTGAGGTGGTGGGCGGTATCATCGCGCGGAAATTTTCCCTGACGAGCGCTTGGAGCCACCTGAATATTTATCTGGACAATGATATAATTCGAGAAGGAGTATGGGGCGGGCCCACTCCGCCCGGAGGCTCGCGTCCTCCCTATTCGCCGGTAGTGACAGTCGAGCATTGGGAAGAAAGTTATTAAAACCATGATAAGTTTTTTAAGTTTAAAACCGACGGCCTTTGGTCTTGATATTTCCGATTTATCATTGAAAACCGTTCAGCTGAAAAAATATGGACAATCTTTTGGGTTGGCTTCTTTCGGAGAATTGAGAATGAAACCCGGCATTATTGAGCAAGGCGAAATAAAAAATGAAAAAGCCTTATCGGAAAATATCAAAAAAGCGGTCAAAGAAGTCTGCGGAGAAAAAATCCGTGATAAACACGTGGTTATTTCTCTGCCGGAAGAGAAAGCTTTTTTACAGGTTATCCAATTACCCCTAATGAAAGAGGAGGAGGTTCAAAAGGCGGTTCATTTCGAAGCCGAAAATTATATTCCTTTGCCGATCGATAAGGTATATCTTGATTCTCAAATTATTTCTTCCGATATCAAGAATAAAAAACTCAACGTCCTGATTGCAGCTATGTCTAAAACTATTGTAGATTCTTACGTTAACGCCTTAAAAGGAGCCGGCTTGGAACCGATAGCTCTTGAGATAGAATCTATGTCCATTTCGAGGGCTCTCGTGAAAGAGGGGGCAGAGTCG
>Ga0265297_10004137_pt1 | contig 24356 bp, 31 predicted proteins | sample Munlanlwell13791_FD_192502 | JGI IMG/M metagenome (GOLD analysis project Ga0265297, IMG submission 192502) | Leachate microbial communities from a municipal landfill in Southern Ontario, Canada - Leachate well 137-91 | ecosystem: Engineered > Solid waste > Landfill > Unclassified | place... | reverse complement strand
CCATCGCGTCCTGGCCCCAGCCCCGTCCCATCGTCACCACCACGCGCCCGATGGCGCCCAGCGGGTTCGTGCCTACCACCTGCACCGACCACCCCGGCGGCACCGGGAGGCCGCCGCTGTCCGGCGGAACCCAGGTTCCAGCGTCGCCCACCACCGCCGCCACCGGGTAGATGAACCCGTCGTCGTCGATGATGTTGATGGCCACGCCGCCCATGCCCGTCGCAGCCCACATGATCCGATCGATGCCCCAGCCCGGCTCGAACGTCGCCGGGATCACGAACAGACCGCCCACCGTGCCCGCCAGCCACTTGCGCAGGCGGCCTCGGTACAGCGTCTCGATGCTGTCGGTCCCGTCGGACGCGACGCCGCTGAAGACGCCGCCGATGGCCACTTCGTGGACCACTACCTGGGGGATGCGCCGAATCTCAGCCACGTGTCACCTCGTACCTACCCGCGCACACGTGTTCGCGTGCCGGTATCGGTTCTCCAGCCACTCCCGCATCGACGCAACGCGGTCCGCCTGCGGGTGATCGGCGTAGTGCGCCTCGATGAGGCACAGGGCCACCAGCTCGCGCGGCCCCACCAGGACCAGGTGGCGCGCCGGGTAGGTGCGCGCGAACTCCTGCATGCGCGCGATCGTCCGGTCGTCCAGCCAGCCCTTCACTTCGTGGTACTCCTCGACGCCGCCCAACTCGACCGCGAAGTCCGGCGTGTAGCACGAGCACTCCCGCAGCCCGAACTTGCGGCCCTCGTAGTCCCAGGCCAGATCGCGCGCGTCCAGGTGCTGCGCGTAGGCCAGCTCCCAGCGCGACTTGAAGACCCAGGTGCGGCCCAGCGCGTCCGTCCACTCGGGCGCGTGAAACCGCCCCCAGCCCGTGCGGTGCGCGATCCCGAACTCGTCCAGGCAGTCGGTCACCACCGTGCTCGACACGCCGTAGGCCTTCTGCAAGGCCGCCATGATCTCGCCCGCCGCGTACCGCCCCGCCAACTCCTGCCGCAACTCCGGCGTCAGTTTGTGGCGCTTTATCGAGGGCCGCATTGGGATTCCCGCTTTTCGGAGCACCTTGGAGACCGTACCGTTGGAGCACGGAGTTCCGCGGATGACGCTCAACTCGTCGGCGATCTCCTTCAGCGTCTTCCCTGCGTGATACAGCGCCAACATCTGATCGATCTGCGCTTCGGATACCTTCTCCCGCAGATGCGAAGCGACCAACCCGTTCCGCCGTAGGATATTCCGCACCGTGGTGTCGGAAACTCCGAAGCGCCGGGCGACGTGCAGCGTTGGCGTCCCACCCTGGTACAGGGCAACCACCTCCGCCTCCATCGTCCGATCGAACCGGTTGTGCGCGTCCATCTCTTGGCTCCTCAAACCTTCAAGCATCGCTTGAGCTATTCACACCTAACTAGCTCAAACTTTTCTGGCTGAACCTAAATACTATATATTCCGCGGGCTTGTTCGCGGCGATGCCCACGTCGCAGAAGACGATGCCCTGGTCGACCGTGTTCTGCGGGTTGTTCGACCGGTTGCAGATCACGAAGAAGGCGTCGTCCGCCGAGGTCCCCGCGAAGTACCCGCCCTGGTACAGGCCGCTCAGGAAGTTGACCAGCTGCGTGGTGATCTCGTTCCAGAGCTGCGCGCCGTTGTTCTTGAACACGTGGATGTGCGTGGCCTTGAACACGCTCTTCTCGACGAACATGAAGAGGCGCCGCATCTGGAGGTACGGCCACTCGCCGCCGCTCACGTCCATGGAGCGCCCGCCCCACACGCAGCGCCCGGTGTACGGCCACTGCACCAACGGGTTGATCTTGTTCTCGTAGACCACGCCGACCTGCGTCGGGGTGAGGTCGTACTCCAGGCCCACCGACCAGGCCAGGACGCCGTCCTCCATGCCAGCCGGGCACTTCCCGACGTTCTTGTTCTGGTCCGTGCGCGCGTACACGCCCGCCACGTGGCCGCCCGGGGGCACGTCCACGTTCACCGCGGTGATGGGGTCCTTCACCTTGACGTGCGGGTAGTAGATGGCGCCGAAGCTGCTGTACCGGTTGAGGGTGAAGCGCTTCCAGGTCGTCGCGTCCTGGTACTCCAGGCCGTGCGGCACGCAGCAGATGACGAACTTGTCCTTCATCAGCTCGGCGTACGTGAGCAGCGCGTCGATGACGTAGGTGTCGGACTGGAAGTCCGCCGCCACCAGCTGCATCAGCTCGTCCACCTTGCCGAAGGCGTAGAGGCCCCGCATGTCGGCCGCCAGCAGCGGGCTGACCACGTCGCCCGAGTCCGTGGCGGAGCCGTCCAGGCCGCCCGTGAGCACGCCCAGGATGGACGCGGCCGGATCGTCGTAGTAGTCCGCCAGCTCGCCGCCCGTCAGAGAGTCGATGCCGTGGACGTGCACCGGCGAAGCCCCGAGCCCGAGCGCCGCGGTGGCACCACCAATACCGGCGTCCGTGAAGGTCAGGAGGCCAGCGGAACCGGCCAAGAGGCCGTGCGTTGTCTGCGACCCGCCGAGGTTGACGTCGACAGTCGCCGCCGTGAGTCCCTCGATAAAGGTCTTGTAGTCGGCCGCGTCCACCGCGTGGATGTTGCCCACGGTACCGGCACCGGGGGTGATAGCCGGGACGTGCCCGATCTGCGCCAAGAGGTCGGTTCCGGGAGGACCCGCCACGAGCTGCACGCTCGAATCGAGACCCTCGATGTCGCAGTAGATGTCCACTCCCGTTCCGCCGCCGGTCACCGTCGCGCCGCCGCCCGCCACCGCCGTGTTGATCAGGTTGGCGATCTCCAGCGCGAGCGTTTCGCCACCGACCGCCACGACCGGGTAGGTCACGCCGCCGATGATCACGCTGCAACTGTCACCCGCTCCGACAGCACCGATGGGGAACACCGCGCCGCCGACCGCGGTAGCCCGCGTGCCCGTGAAGGTGCACAGAACAGGCGCAACCGCATCCACGATGAGGTTGAACGCCATGCCGGAGGTCAGATTCCACGGCCCCGCCGTCGAGGTCACCTCGGCCGGGGTGCTCAGCGTGAACGTGCCGTCCGGGCCCGCCGCCGGGTCGCCCGCGATCTTCCAGGTGAGGATGATCTCGCCTGTGTCGTAGTCGATCGAGTTGGTGCCGCCGGTGTTGAGCTGGAACTTGGTCGGCACGCCAACCAGCGGCGGAACGAAGGCACTCGGAGGCTTGATGCTCAGGGCGCCGTTGCCGTCGTCGATCACCGTGACCGGCTGCGCGTAGGTGCAGTCGAGCGTGAGCGGGTACCCCGCCACGAACGTGTCCGGAGGAGCCGCAGTCGACAGGTCGATGGCCAGCGCGCCTGTGGTGTAGTTGATGGTGCCGACGTTGACTCCGCCCAAGGTCAGGTGCCCGGCGCCGTCATCCACCAGCACGCTCGCCCCGGCGACCGTCAGGTTGCAGGTGATGTCGAAGCTGCCAGCCACCACCGCGGCCGGGGTCCAGGTCAGGAGCGGAACCGCAGCCGGTCCCACGTCGCCCGTACCGATGCGGGTGTTGTCCTCGATGAACCGGAAGTCCGCGGAGAACGTGGTCGGGAAGACGTCGTGTGCGAGCTGGTACGCCCAGCCCTTCCACGCGCCGTTGTACGGGTCCGGCACCACCGCCGAGGACCCGTCGCTGTGCTGCTGGAGCGTGTACAGGTTCTCGTTGAGGTACTGCGTTCCCGCCAGGATCGGCGGGTTGATCGCGTTGCCGTAGTCCGTCACCGCCACGTACTGCGACCCGGAGATCGAGTCGTTCATGACGGTCGTGATGTAGTTCTTGCTGATCGGATCGTCGAACACGAGATCCGAGAAGGTCTCCAGCGTCGACCAGGCGCGGTTCGCCGGGTCCTGGTTGAGGTCCTCCTGGATCGTGACCGTGAAGCGCGACCAGGACGCCGTCGCCGCCGTCATGTAGTCGTCGCTGCCCGGCGTGATCGTGATGCGGAAGAAGTTGCCCACCGCGCCCGGCCACTTCATCTCGAAGCGCAGGACCCGGTACGTGTACGTGGCCAGGATGCGGTTCGCGCCGCCCGTGTAGTCCCCGGGCACCTTCAGCTGGATCGTGACCTCGCCGGTCTCGTAGTCGATGGACCCGGAACCGCCGCCGCCGCCTGCTCCCGTGAGGGTGCCGAGGCCGTCATCGGTGAACACCACATCCGGAGCGCCCTCGAAAGTGATCGTCACCGTGCCCGGCACCGTGGCCTTCACCGGCACGTGGTCGAGGCTGAGATCGTAGAGCCCGCTCGGCACCACGGTCACGCCCAGAACCTCGTCGGTCGATGCCAGCTCGTAGTCCCAGACCGCCTCGTTCGAGTCGGGGTGCGTCACGCGCACCACGTACAGACGCTGGCCCGAGTTCTGGAAGAACGCGTACGCCATGGTCGGCAGCAGGCCATTGGTGAGGAACGTCCCGAACTTGGTGTTGAACTCCGTGAAGCTCGTCACCAGTGTCGGGTAGTCCACCGGCCCACGGGACGTGAAGCCGATGAGGCCCAGGTTGGACGTGGTCACGCCCGAGATCGGACCCGGACCGCTCGGGATCTCCTTGATGTAGACGCCAGCGTACGTGAATTCAGACATGGCTTCTCCGTGTTCTTCCGCGGGCTAGACCTATCGGTCCTGCCACCGTTTCATTTTCTTCGACGACTTCTCGGATTTCTCCTCAGCGGAAACAACGGGAGCAGCGGGAACAGCGGGATCAACAGCGACAGCAGGGGCGTCCCCACCGCTCGGAGCGGAGATGCCCTTTTCCGCGAGCGCCAGCTCGTGGACCGTGTACTCCGGGGAGCCCACGGGTTTCTTGGGCGGCATCGCCTTCGACGGCGTCACGCCCTTCTCGGCGAAGTGCTGGGCCAGCGAGGACTTCGGCAGGACGTCCTGGATCCGCACCGGCGGCGCAACGGGCTCGTCCGCGATCGACTTGGCCCCCAGGGGACGGCCGCAGCGCCGAAGCACCTGCGCGTTCAGCAGGGCCTGCACCTCCCGCGTGACCTCCAGGATCTCCACCTTCGAGTGCGGGTGCACCGCCACCGACTTGGTGCTGGAGACGCGGATCGGCTGCGTGATCGGCCCCGAGTAGTAGTACCACGCCATCAGATCCTCCTCATGGCCGGTAGTGCGCGTAGGTCACGTCGATCGCCTGCACCGCAGGCATCTCCACCGGGTCGTGGAGATCGATCGCCGCGCGCACCGTGAAAGAGATTGTCCATGCCACCGTCCTGTCCGCGATGTCGGCCAGCTCCGAGGTTTCGGAAACACTGACCTCTAGGGCATCATACTCGCGCACATCGCCCAGGCTGTCAATTACCTTGAAAATGAAGCTCGGGGGGATGAAGTGCCGGAGCGCGTACATCAGCATCAGGTTCGTCTCCTGACGCCTGCGCCCCATGACCTGCACGTCGTACGAGATGTCGAACGGCGTGGGCCGCCACTGGTTCTCGTACCGGGTGTACCCCTTGGTCCCGTCGGCCAGCGTGACCTCCTGCGCGTCCTTCGCCGGGCCGCGCGCCACCCACTGGTACCAGGGCTGCCGGTCGAACGCCGGGGTCATGTCGTTGCACTTGATGACGAAGCAGGGCAGCAGGTAGTCTTGGTAGACGTCCTCCGGGTCGAAGAACACCACGGGGATGCGATCGGCCAGGTGGGTCAGGCCGGAGCGCACGCCCGGCACCGTCACCACGTTCAGCTTGCGGGTGTCGCCGTCGATGACGTAGGTGGCCACCTCGGCGCCGAGGGTCAGGGGCACACCGGCATCCCAGTCGCGGAGCGTGAGCGTGCCGATCACCGTCATGGGCACCTCGGGGCGAACTCGTGTTCGCTAGTCGGCCGCGGACGCGTCCTCGTCGCCGCACGGGCAGATGTCGACGTGCCCCTGCGCGGCCAGGTCGTTGATGACGCCCACCGCGTCGTCGAGGTCGGCCTCGCGCTGCGCCAGCTTGCGCTGCAACAGCTCGTTCTCGACCGATCCCAGGGCGTTGTTCAGGTCGTTCAGCTTGGCCATCTCTTCCGGCTTCGTCGTCATCGTGTCACCTCTTCAGCTTTTGAAAACAAAAACGCTGGGTACCTCAGTGGGAGGCACACCACTTCCACATATTATATGTCCTAAATCTGACGTCAATTGGTTTCGCGTTCACGCAACACCGTTGCCCATCGTTCAGGGAGTGCAAACTGACTCGGTCCCGCCTGGTTCCGCCGACGTACACCACACCCCACTTCGGGTGCACTACCAAGGAGCCACGCTTGAACCCAAGGCTGCGCGTGCTGCCGTACAACTTCCGAATGCCACCTGCCGTCGGCCGAAGTACGTGTAGTTGCCGTCGGTGAAGTCGGATCGGAGAAATGCACAGCATCCCAACATTGTCTGGCGTGATGTGCCCACCGACATACCAGTTTGCGAGCACCCAACTGTCCACGCAGTGCGCCTCAAACACCTCCGACATCTTCGACTTAGACTTCTTCAGTCCTGCCGCCGTGCGCATCTCCGCCGTCTCCCAACCCTGCTTCAAGTGCACATTGCCGAACCGAGCAAGCTCCTCGTAGAACCATGTCTTGCCCACTTCAAGTGGAGAGAAATTTCGATCCCAGCGACGCTTCCCTGTGGAACGCGCCTTGATGTCCTCGACGACCAGATCCGTAATCGGGAATGCCTTCATCAATTGCGCGACGATCCGCAACTTCCACTGCCACCGCGCCTTCGTCGAGGGCGGCAAGCACCCACGCGAACGATTCATCCGGTTTTCCCGGCATGGTGTCTTACGAAAACGCCGCGCCCTGCGCATGTTCCGCCGAACCTCAACCGCGTCCTTCACCCACGTCACCGCGTCCGCCTGGATGTTCAGGAACGTGTGCGCATCCGACTTCACCGTGAACCCTTCCTTCTTCGACCCCGGATCGATGCCCACCGCGATCTCCTGCTTGACCCGCGCCGACGGCTCGCGGTTCAACCGCACACAGAAGATGCCCCGCCGGAAGAACGGCGTCGCCTCACCCCGCCTCACCCACCGCCGTGCCCGCCCCGGCGTCGTCGGCATCAACGGCGCCCCATCCGCACCCACCACCGGAACGTAGGTTTTTGTCGCTGTAAGCCGGGAACCCATAACCCGTGTTTGCACCCCATCGAGACTGGCCGACCGAGAGGTCGGGGGCTTGGGGAGCACCTCCGACGTCGTCCTCCCTGCCACGGGAAGTCGGCTCAGTTGCCTTCGAACGGCAGTTACCTTCTTGGTCCCTACCTTGGCCACTCTAGTCTCCCTCTTTCCCCTGTCCGTTTCGCATTGGCCTTGCTACTCCTTTCAGGCCGTTGTCCCTGGGCAACGGTGGTTGACACTAAGCTCCCCGTCGACATCCAGCACATTTGTACCGTCATCGATTTGGCACAAACGGGGCCAACTCTTTCATAAATGGCACTCCGTCTCGCAACTGATTGATATTAAACTCATTTTCGAGATCTGGCAAAGAAAATGCGCTCTCGCGCCCCGTGAGCAGGTACTGGTTGAAGCGACGGATCGCGTCCGGCATGGCTCCGAGCAGCTCGCGGAACGCAGGACGCCAGTGGGATCGCGGCGTGTCTCCGTCCATCCCGAACTCGCGCCGCAACACCGCGTGCGCGATGTCCTGCGTCACCTCGGTCCCGGCCGCTCCGTTCCCGCGCTCCATCTGCGGACTGTCCGCTCCGGCCTTCAGCAACTCGGACAGGATCTGCTTGCGCTTGCCAGTCAGCCGCGCCGTGAGCGCCTTGATCTCGTCGGGCCGAGCGGTGCGCGAGATCACCTTGGCGTGCTGCGGCGCCAGCCTCACCGGCATCAGCTCCGCGGGCCAGGGCCCCCACTTCGTGAGCACGTCCACCCAGCCCGGTGACTGCGGATGCGCGCGCACGAACAGCGCCGTGCGCCCCACCTGGTCCTCGGTGAGCACCGAGCGCTCGTTCTCGAAGTAGATCGCCACCGCGTCCGATTCGGCATCGGTCCCGCTCACCAGGGCGATGCGCAGGTCCTCCGCGTACTTCTTGGACTCGCCGTTGATGTACACGTCGGGAGCGTGGATCTTGATTCGGTCCCGCAGGAAGCCCGCCATCATGAGCAGGAACAGATAGCGGCCGCGGTCGATGCGCTCCGGCAGCTTCCCGATCACCTGGTTATAGGTCTCCACCGTCTCGGGCAGGTTGTAGAACGCGGGCTCCGTGGACATCGTGGAGAGCTTTGGACGATGGTACTTAACCTTCTTCACTCCCCCAGAGTAGCACCCGACCGGCGCGCCAGGAAGAGCGAACACGTGTTCGCGTCGGTTGTGCTCACGGGATGCGCCGCCAGGACTTCGTGGTTACACTGCTGGGACACACATCACAGATCGGAGCGCAAGAGGACACCAACGCTTCCCGCGTTGTCTTCCAGCCTCCCATCTGTCGTGCGGCGTCATAGAGTATACCCCATCAGCCTTTTGATCTTGCGGATATGGATTCTGTTTCGCATCAGCGCCGCCTCGCCCGGCAATGCATCCCTCGTCGTAGATCGCATCGTAGTTTATCATCTCTCAACCCTCCCCGCCTTCCGGCGTCTCGTACAAATACGACCAGCCGCGAGAGGCGGCGTAACGCCTGAGTACATTCTCAAAATGGTGCCACGACGAATCGAGCAGATCGGCGCGCACCCTGCTGTGGATTCCAGCATAATGTTCGCACAACTCCCGCCGCGCCGTGTCCCGCTCCTCGCACGCTTGGATGCTCGCGTTCAACAGCCGCGTTTCATTCTCACTATGTGCTACCAGCGCGACAACGGCTTCCTTGTTTTTCTCGTGTAAGTCGTCACGCTGGCGACGGAGGCCGGGAAGGCACAACTTGTCGGCGTGCGCCACCGGCCTGCCCCTGGCGGCTGTGCAAACATGCATCTCGCAGATGTCGGACACCGACTCCCACGCCGGGCACTCCTCGCCCGAGCACGTCGGCTCGCCGTTCACGATGTGGGGCGCGATTTTCGGTTCAGTCGTCATCCCTCTCCTCCTCTCCAATCAGCGCCACGTCCAGCAGCGTCCGCACAGCGTCGGCGAATGTGAGGCGTACACCGTGCTCGGCCTCGAATCGATCCCGCTGGCGCTCAATGCGGGCGATCAACTCGTCGGGCATGTGGATCACCTTGCGGGTCATGCTCTCCTCCCCTGCAATCGCCGTGCCTACCGAGGCGGCGAATGTGCCGAGTTACCCGTACCCGTCCCCGTACCCGTCCCCGGCCCCGTACCCGGACCCGGACCCGGACCCGGACCCGTACCCGGACCCGGACCCGTCCCCGTACCCGTCCCCGTACCCGTCGTTGATTTTTACTTCTTCCACGGCTTCACCGCCTGAATTGCAACACGCGCCTTCTCCGTCGCCGGGATGATTTCAATCACGGCTAGGATTTCGTGCCCGTTCGTCGGCATCGAGAACTTGTTTTCGCTCCCCGCCGTGCCGTCGTTCGCCACCTGCGACAGCGAACACCCGGTCCACTGCCACAGGCGGATACACCCATCGAGCACGATCCGCTGGTGCTCGACGTCGCGCTCGGCAACGTACCCGGCAAAAACACCCGCCCCGTAACTGCGAACGATGACGAACGGCCGTCCGCTCTCGTCAACCGCCGGTTTCGACTCGACCAGATCCGCGCGGATGTAGTCGTGCCCGTTGATGTTTACCTGCTTGCAAACCTCGCTCATTGTTCCCTCCTCTGTGTTGTCAATCATCCTCTCCTCCCCTGCAATCGCCGTGCCTACCGAGGCGGCTCGATGCGGACGGGCCACCATTCGAAGTCGTCTGGATCGGCTCCGTTCAGATACCATCCCCAGACGCCGAGCCCTCCGCCATCACAGTATGCGAGCTGGATCACCTGCGGCGTCGTGTCGAACTGTAACATCGTGTCTCCTGGTACGCGTCCAGGCTTCCGCTTGGCCCAGTACCACCCCGGCTCCCTCGGCGGCATCGTGCTCCACTGCGGCGCGGGGGCGATGGGAGGGGCGGGCGTAACAACCTTATGATCCCGTTCTGAATATGGTTCGAAATGTGCACACTCGCAGCATGGTTTATCGATGTCCACTTCTTCTATGTCACAGTGTTTTTCATCACCGCAAACGCGACACATGAAGCCCATACTTTTCTCACACCACCCTGTGAATTCCATGGCTATGCCCTCCCTTATTCCGTTCTGCGGCAGTGCGCCGCAGCGTTCACATATCCGTGCGCTCATGCCCCCCCCCCTGTCCCGCCGCAGCGCCAACATCTTTTCTGCGGTTCGCCGGTTGTTCGGATCGGTGTGTCACCTGTACCTCCGCAGTCCGGACACCTGCGCTCCCAATGTTTATTCTCCATGCTGTAATGCGGTCGTGTCAACTCCGCTTCGAGCTGTCGCGCAAAGACCATCGCATCGTCGTACTCTTCTGGTCGGTCGCTCATCTTCCACCTCGCTCGGCCCCGTCGGCGGCGGCGAGGACGGCGCGGGTGATGCGATCCGCCGTGTCCGGTGCGTTGAACCGCAAGCCCGCGTCTGCAAAATTCTTGATCAGCGCAGCGCGCACCCGCTCAACCCTCCCGTCATCCGGCCGGGCGCGGAGCGGCAGATCGCCGAACACGGAATTCAGGATCGCGCCAACCTGTGTATGGGCATCGCGTATCCCCTCTCCATACGTGTCAGCGCCGGGAGGACAAAGGCGTTTCCCGTAGATGCAACACCACTCATTCAATTGCGCGAATACCGCCGACAGCCTCTCGCACTCGGCCTCTGCGGCGGCGAGCTGCGCGCGGAGGGCGGCGAGTTCGTCACCACGGCGAAGTCTCTCCTGTATCGAAGCTGCAAGAGCGGAGCGCAGTTCTTCCGTCTCGGCCCGCGCCGCCGCGAGTTCGCGCATCCGGTTCTCGGCCATGTTTCGCACCGAGTGATCGCCGACTCCACCGAGAGCTTCGTTGATGACGTCCAGATCCGCTTTCCAGTTCTTCAGCGCCGCCGCGAGTTCCGTCTTGTGCGCGGCGTCGAGAGCGGCAATCTGCGCGTTGGCCCGCCGTACGGTCTCGATCCCGTCCTCGAACGCCTTGAGATGCTTCGCCTCGGCATCGCTGAGTTGTGCTTCGAGCGTGGCGATGGCCCCGACCGCCGCACTCAACACCAGGTCGGCGTCGCGATCCGGCCTGGCCGGGACGCTCATGTAGAACTCACGACGAACGGCGTCCGGTCCTTCGGTGATCGCCTTGACGAGTTCGCGGATTCTATCGCACATTTTTTCGTACATCACGCCTCCCCCTTCCCTTCCCGGATGCTCTGGAAGGAGCCCAGCATCGTGTCTTCTATGTGACGCAGCGCTTGCTCCCGCGTCCGAGAGGCGACCGCCGCCATCACCTCCGCGTCCGCCGTCAGGGTCTCGAAGATCTCCCGCATCGAGGCCGGTGGCAGACGCGCCGAGATCTCGCTGGGCGCGATGTGGTCGTGCGCCACCATGACGAGCAGCTTGGCCACCCCCGCGGCGAACCCGCGCTCCTCGGGCGGGATGGCCGCCAGATCGGCCGCCTCCCGGCGCCGCGCCTCCAGGGCCGCCGCCTCACCCTGGAGGAACGTGCACCCCGCCTGCGCCATCCCTGCGCAGTTCGCCTTGGCCACTGCCGCATCTGTCGCGCGCCCGTGCTGCCACGCCCCCGATGGCAGTTGGACTGCGAAGGCGCCGTCGTCCTCCACCCGAAACAGGAAGCCCGGCGCATCCGCCACAGCACGGCCCCCCTTGCGCTTCCACCGCAACACCACGGCCGGGATCGGCTCGCTCATTTTCCCTCCAGCTGCTCGCACGCCAGCTCCCACCAGCGGTCGAGGATCTCGATGCGGATGCCCGTGTCGATCTGCTCCCACTCCTGGCGCAGCCCGCGGCGGTCCTTCAGGTCCTCCACGATCGCCGCCACGATGCGCCGTGCCGCCTCCTGGTTCGCCCTGCTCGCCATCACGGCCTCCCCTGTCGCCATGCCGCGGGCAGGAAGCCGCCCGCGCTCATCCAGTCGTCGAGCACGCGCACCAGCTCCGCCATCTCCTCCGCGATCTCATCGCCCAGGGCGTCCTGGTGATCCGGGTTCAATACCTGCACCGCCAGCTGCCTCAGCCGCTCCAACGTCGCGTTCGGGTCCATCGCTCCTCCTGCCGCCGGGCATCCCACCCGGCTCCGTGATACCGTTCTACCCCACAGCTTCATGTTTGTCGACAGGCGAACACGTGTTCGCTTTCGTGCCCGCCCCTGGAGCCGGGACCACGTTGCGGAACTGCACCTCCGCCACCACCCCGCGCAGGGCCTCCAGCGTGTCCGAGTACAGCAGGAAGCCGTGCCCCTTCAGGTTGATGGCCCCCGCGTGTTTCTGCTGTCCCTTGGTCTCCAGTTCGAGGACCGCATCGCACGCCGACCCCACCTCGCGCATATCTCCGCAGGGGAAGTACTTCGACGTCGTCAGCGCCCCCTCCGCGAAGGCGTGTCCGTGGATCATGTAGCGCAGCCAGGGGAAGCGCTGGTACAGCTTGAGCTGCACCGGCGTGTCCACGCTGGGCTTGCGGCTCCCGTAATAGTAGACCGCGTCCAGCGACGCGCGCATCTGGACGCACACGAAGTCCTCCGGCTCCAGCCGCTGCTTGTCCACGTTGCGCGCCGACACGAACACGCGTTCCTCGGACCGCTCGCTGGGGAACATGGCCATGCAGCGCGTGCTCGCGTTCCCGAAGTAGCGGCCGCCGCGCTCGTTCTCCACGCGGTCAGCCACCGCGCGCACGATGTCGACGAGTACCGGCAGGTCCGACGGTGGCGCGGGCGGATCACCGATGATGGGGATCTGCAACGACTGCTTTCGGATCACGCCTCGCGCCCATTCCAGGAATCGGTCCACCCCGTCTGCGAACTCGTGGAGGTCCTCCGTGTGCACCCACTCGTTGCCCAGCGCGTCCACCAGCGCGAACCGGTAGCCCCGCGGCTCGTAGCGGTGCACCTCGATCACGGCGTTGGCGCCCATGCGGAAGATGCGGCTCACCGAGTCGAACCGCGTGTATCCCTTGCGCATGACCTTGGCGCAGATCAGGATCGCACCAGGACGCTTGACAGGGTACGCCTTCGGCTCCTCGTTGTGCACGCTCGGCATCCACACCGTGACGTCGACCTGGGATGCCCTGCTCCGAGCGGCCTCCAGAACATCCAGCGTTCCGCCCGTGACAGCCTCCGTTGCGCCCAGCGCGTCCGCGATCCGCTGCGCCGTCAGACCGAACCCAGACCCGCCGCCCGCATCATACGATCCGCCCACGAAGAGCATGGTCCCGCTGCGCTCCAGGCGCTCCAGCCCGCGCAGCATGGACCGGAAGTAGATCACCCCGGCCTCGACATTGTCCCGGAACCCTTCCTCGAACGGCGCCTTGCACGCGCGCCGGATGTAGCAGGCGTCGCACCGCGGTTCCTCCTCCGTGGAGCCCATGTCCCGGCAGACCGGGCACACCTCATAGGCGTACGAGAGGCGCCCCGTGCGCCCGTAGTGGTCCAGCTTGTTGCGCAGCCCGCCCAGCACGAGCGCGCGATGCCGCGCATCCAGCTCGACCAGTTCCGCTATTGCCTCCGGCTTCAGCTCGCGCATCGTCTACCTCCAGTGGATGTCCTCGGGGCACCAGCACTCGTCCATCCGCGTCGCTTCGCAGATGTAGACCTCGTCCTCGCACTGCTCCCGGAAGTCCCGCGTCGCCTGCTCGATCAGGAGCATGCACTGAACATCTGGGTGCGCGCTATCCACCAGCCGCGAGATGTAGTCCCAGTGGTCGACCGCGTCCTTCATCTGGAAGTTGTCCTGCTGCTCCTCGTCGAGACGCCAGTTGCAGCGGTCGAGCGAGTGAACGACCGTCGTGTACTCCGCCATCTCCACGATCGGGTCGGGGCACTTCAGCTCCTTCGCGCTGTCGAAATCTGGACCACAGGCCATCAGAAAGCACCCTACGATCAGCATCCACCTCATGCTCGAAACTCCTTCCTTCCATCCGGGAAAACCACCACCAGCTCTCTCCCCACCGTCTTCGCGTAGCGGTACGTCGACCAGGTCCCGCTGCGCTTGTGCTCGACGTCCTCGCCCGGCGCCACGATCAGCATCTGGCACGCGTCCACGATGTCGCGGTTCCGTTGCAGGAAGGGCCGCACCGTGGCCGTCACGTCGCCCGCACAGCCCGCGCGCCTCGGGTCGCCCCGCTCGCACCCGGGACGGATGTTGATGACCGGGGCGGGCTCCAGGGCCCGGCACAACGCGTGGAACTCGGCGTCCGCCCCCACGCAGTCCCCGTGGAAGGCCACCTCGGGCTCCTGCTGCCGAAGCAACGCCGCCACCGTCTTCCGCTGCGCATCCGTCATGCCCTTGCGCGTACCCGTGAATCCGATCCGCATCTCCCCTCCTCACCTGAGCATCGCGCCCAGCATCCCTGGTAGATTAACTCCACCGAGTGCGTTTGTCAACACCCGAAGAGATCTTTCCCAGCGCCCTGGCTCGCAGTTGCCTTTCTGTCGAGATTCGTCAAGATTCTAAAGCCATCTCGCTGGCACTCCTGCACGATGACTGCGCTCCGTCGGCGCGATCGTTTTGCGTCGAGATTTCAAAATCATCTCGCTGGCATTGCCACGTTCAAGGGCAGCGCGGGTCGGAATCTTCGTGCCGTTCCGCTGGCATTTTCACTGATCTGATAGCCGCATGCCGATGCAGTTGCAGCCAATCGAAACCCTTGAACCGTTTCGCAAGCATTTCCATGAGCGCGGAAACCCATGATCCCGATTCGAAGCCGCCGCGTCGAAACCTTCAATCTGTTTCGCAAGCATTTAGCAATTGCGTGACTCCCTCCACGGATCGGCCAATGTGCCGTCGAAACTTCTAAGCTGTCTCGCAAGCATTCCCACACATGCAGGACACGAAGGACGCGATGGACCAGCTCGGCGAAATTCAAAAGCCATTCCGCTGGTATTTTGCGTTTGCGGGACACGGGATTTGTCAGAACATACCTGATCCGTTCTGATGGCATTCCCACTGTAATCGGCGGGAGTCGGAACCCACGAGCCGTTCCGCTAGCATTTCCACTTCGCAAGTTCCACCTGTTCATTCCGGAAAACCTTGTCGGAACACACTGGTCCGTTCCGCTGGCATTTTCACTCCCAGTGTTCGATTCATTGGGGGCACAGAGCTGAAGTCGAAACTGCTGGTCCGTTCCGCAAGTATTTTCAAATCGTCCCGGTTCGCTCCTTGGCGAGATCCATGAACCGTCTCGCTGATATTCCCGCACCTTCGCGAGCCCAGTTTGTCAGGAACCAAAGACCTTCCCACTGGTTTTCCACCATCGCCGAGAACGAGTCGGAAACCGAAAGCATTTCCGCTTGCATTCCCACACCAGAGACGACGATCTCGTCGGTGTCGAAATATTGGAACCATTTCGCTGGTATTTCCACTCGTACGTCCGCCACACGTCCCCAAGCCGTCGGTCGAAACCGCTAGTCCGTTTCGCAAGCATTCCACGATCTCCCAGCGCCGTCGAAACCTTCGATCTGTTTCGCAAGTATTTTCACAGGCAGCGCACGTACTCAAGACGCGCCGGTCGAAACTTCTAATCTGTTTCGCAAGCATTTCTACCCACTGCCCGCAAACACCGACACGATGCGCCTGGGTCTGTCGAAACCTTCGATCTGTTTCGATAGTATTTTCATGGCACCGTTTGTTCAGCCAAAGATTCTGACGTGTTGCAACCGTCTTCGCGAGCGACCCCCTTGTGCCTCCCTCGCTGCGCCCACTTCGCCTGTCTTTTCGCGACCGGCTCCTCCTCGCCACCGGCCCGCTCGCGGAACAGCCGCATGATGTTCTTGGCTGCGTTCGCGTCCTGATCAAACGTCTCCCCGCACCCTTCGCACGTGTGATCCACCTGCGGTGCGGCATCCCACCGGCCCTCGTACCCGCACTCGAAGTGGATCTGTGTCGTCATGGCAGGGTTCACCTTGACCACCCTGCCGCCGCGGCCGACGAACGCCTGGATGAGGCATCCGCGCAACTCCGAGCAGGCCGCGTCCCGCTGCTGCAACCGCGCGGCCGCGACCTCCACCTCCTCGCTCTCGGGCGCATTGTGCGCCTGCATCGGTCGCAGGTCGAAGTCCTCGATGACCAGCACCGCGTACCGGCGCGCCAGCTCCGCCCCGATCACCCGGTAACTGTCCTTGCGCCGTCGCAGCGACTTCTTCCGCTGATGCTCCTGCCACCTCCACAAGTGTTGATCCCCGCCATCGTAGCGCCCGATGTCCTCGCGCCACACCCCGTACTGCCAGGAGTGCAGCATCCCGAACCCCTCCTCGTCCCCGTTCCACCGCTCCGCCTCCCAGCGCCTCGACAACGCCACGAAGCGCCCCGGAGCCCGCCACTTCGAGAAGTGCCGGATCTCCTCAACCATCGGGGCGGGCATCAGCCCGGTGTGAGCCTCCAGCCAGGGTCCCAGCTGCGCCATCATCGCGTTCATCGCTTTGTCTCGGATGGATGCCAGGTCCTCGACCTTGCGCAGCCCGGAAAGGACACCGGGGTCGACGCGCACCTCGCGCTCGACGCCGTCATCGTCCCGCAGGTACGCGACACGGACCCCTCCGTCCTCCATGAGCCGCCAACCGATGTCGACGGCCACGGAGCCCTCGCCGCACTTCTCCCGCTGCATTCCCTCTGGCAGTTGCAAGGTCAGGTGCAGCGACCACTGATCCCGGTCCGACACCATCTCGCGCTTGACCGTGGCCCAGGAGATCGTCGCGCCATCTGGCAGGGGTCGGTGCATCAGGATCGGCCACTCCGCCCAGACCGGCGCCCCCGCCTCCGTTCCCACGCGCAACCGCAGGAGACCGAACCGACGCTTCAGCGCGTTCTTCGAAGTGCCGCGCGGCTCCTCGATCTGGAGCTGCACCCACTTGTCCGTGCACCGCAGCACCTCGGTCGCCGCCAGCACGCGGTTCTGGATGTGCACCCCCACGGTGCCGCTGCCGTCCCACCGCCGGAACCGAGGATCGTTCGGCTCCCCAAACCGCCACAACGGCATCTTCTTAGACGCGTCGACCGCGGCCTCGATCTGCAAGTAGGTGCCCCAGGGCACGCCAGCGATGGCCCGTGCTGCCCGGACCTTCTCGTTCGCCCGCGCACTGATCTCCGTCGTCGCCTGCGTGATCGTCGCGTCCTCCCCCAGCGCCGCTCGCGCAACACGGACCGCCGTCAACGCCGAACGCTTCCGTTCCCGCAACTCCTTCACCCGATCGCGCTGCTCCGAGGTATCCGACCGAGATCTCGTCGATGATCGCGTTGATCGGATCTCGGACACGGCCGCCGTCAGCTCCGCGTCGACCGCCTTGGCGACCTGGATCAGATCGTCGATCGCCAGATCGCGTCGTCCCAGGACCTCGCGCACCGACTCTCGACGCTCGCGCTCGATCTCGATGAGGCGATTCTGATAGCGATGTCCCAGCCGCATCTGCTCGTCGATCAGCGCCGCGTTCCCGGTCGGTCGCCGCAACCCGTACTTGTACACGACCGTGCTCATCTACTCCTCCTGTCTTCCCGGGCATCTTGCTCCGGCATCTTTAACCCATTTTAATCTCTAACACGCGACTGTCAACACAATTCGACAGGCACCCTCTATGCTTGACTTTCAACACCCGTGATCCTATTTATTTCCTGCATGCCAGCAGAACGGCTACAAGTTTCTGACATGGGCGTCTTGGGTCAATTCAGGCCGATGGCCGCGTAGCCCCGCACCTACGCCTCCCTGGGCGGCGCGTCCACGATCTCCGCGAAGACGTCGGCGCCGGGCATCGCCAGGCAGCGCAGGCAGTTCCGATCCGGAATCCCGATTGTCTCCTGCACCAGCGCCGCACAACCCAGGTGGCAGCGCGTCTGGTCCGGGTAGAGGTCCTTCGCGGCCGTGCGCCAGCACTGCACCGGCGCCTCCTCCGCCACGTCCATCACCCGGCCCCAGTCGTCTTCCGTGTTCGGTTCCAAGTACACCTTGCGCATCGATCCCTCCTTCTAGTCGCTCCCGTAGACGCGATCCTCGTACGCGGCCGCGAGCGCCTCGTCCTCAATCCGTGCCTGCCGCTCCGCCTTCTGCCGAGCGCGCAAGGCCAGATTCATGGTCACGCTGCCCGAGCACTTCGGGTACGCCGGGCACCCCCAGAACCATCCGTGCGGACCCTTGATCGCCCCCAGCCTCTGCCCGCACTTCGGGCAGTCCGGCGCCAACGACTCCACCAGGATCTCCCCGACCTCGCGCAGCGTCAGTATCACGTCTCCTCCTACAGCCCGTACGACCGCGCCAGGTCCTCGGAAGCCAGCCACCCGGCTGCCTCGATGCACAGCACGGCCAGCCGCACCTCGTCCCGGAACTCCAGGGCCGACAGCCCGTCCAGCGTGGGGTGCCCGGCCCGCATGTACGCCTCCACGTGGCGCACGTCGACCTCGGCGCGCACACCGTCTTCTTCCATCGCCGCCTCGATCCGATCCGCGTAGGACGATCGCCTGTTCTCCGTCATGATCATCCTCCTCCACCGGCATCGCGCCGGGCATCCATGTTCAGGAGCTTAACTCCGCTGTTTGCGTTTGTCAACACCCCATTGCTGGGAACGAGACGCTCCCACCGGAACGTTCCATCCGGATTCCGCACTCGAACCATTCCACGATCGCGCGTCGCCTCGTGTCGCCGGTGAGCATAGTGATCATCTCGGCAGCCTGGGGAACAATACCGAGCCCGCCCAAAGGCGGTGCTCTGCTGAAACTCGGCACCGCACCCCTGGCACACACGACGGGGACCGTCACCCGCCATCGATCGACCCTTGTGGCCATGCTCGCGCGCCTCCAGGGATCGATACTGTGACACCTCGGAGACCCCCGCAGAGTCCTTTCCCATGCTCCCAAGTAGGCACAGCCGCGCCTTCGTCCGCCTCTCGTCGTTGGAAAAGAAATCCTTCCGGCGTTGGCTCATCGCCTCGGCGAGCGGACGCGCCACCACGCCTGTCGTCACGTTAAATCCGACGGCCCGTTTGAATTCCTTTGCAGGCACCCCATGCGCCATATTCATATGCGCCGACAGGTGCTGTCCGCTCCATCCGCATCCATCGACCAAACACCCCAGTTCCGCACGGTCCAAAAACTCGTCGTAACACTGCGGCAGCTGCATCGCCTCGGGGTTCGCCACCCAACGGTCGTACCGCTTAGCCATGTAGGACCGGTAACAAACCGTTGAGCAAAACTTCTGTTTCTTCCTCTTTGGTTTACGGAAATATTCTCCCCCGCACTCCAGGCACGCCACCATCTCCCCCGAGCGGGTACGCCCCCCTCCTTCGTTCTTCTCCCGCCCCGGGTCGCCGCTGCACCGTCGCCGATTACCGATCGCCTCACGGTTGCAACGCAACATTTCCTGATACTGAATAGAGCGTGTGTAGCATGCCATCGAGCAGTACGTTTTGGCGACGCGCGAAAAGAACATCTCCCCACACGTTGGACACGGACCATGGTTGTGCTCCCGCGGGATGCCGCCCTTCGTTCGTGCGGCAACGCGGCAGAAGGGCGAGCAAAAAGCGCGCATCCCGCTGTATTTGATGTGCTGAGCCTGCTTCTTCGTCCCCACGAAGTGCGCCCCGCAGTGGGCACACCACAGCTCCGGCCCCGTGATCTCCTCGCTCGCCATCACACCTCCTAAGGCCGCATCTCGCAGCCCATCTCACCACCCGGATCATGGGCCATTGCCGTGCGTTCATCAACCGATCTATGCGCTCAGAGCCTGCGGCGTCCCCACCCGGCCCACCTGGAGCATCTCGTCGTCGTACAGCTGCTGGAGCACGATGCAGATCTCGGCCTGGAGAGGTCGGTGGTCCTTCTCCGCGCAGCATTCCGCGTTCTCCAAGGTGGTCGTCGGCACGAAGACCTGGATCATGCGCAGGCTGTCGCGCACCTCCTCCTCCGGAATCCCCTCCAGATTCGCCACTGCCGAGGCGGGTACTCCCAGCGAACGCAGCAAGGCCATGTGGCGCACGAGCGGCAGCTTCAGGTTCCTCGTGCCGCTCCAGATCCGAAGCGACCGAGCGCTGATCGCATCCGACCGCACCGCGCCAATGTTTCCCCTCGCGTGTTCCTCCGCTTCGTCCGCCGTCATCGGCCCGCGCGCCTTCCACTCGCGCCAGTTGTCCGCGGTGATGTAGCGCCGCATGGTCCGCAGGATCGAGAAGCCCCAGTGCTTTCGGAAGTAGTCCTGAGCTTTCTTCGGCATCTCCACGTACCAGCGCCAGGTGGCCAGCATGTTCTCCGCCGTACGCAAATGGATCATGGGATGATCCTCTTTCAAATACTCGCACCACTTCTCGAATTCCCACCTCAAGTACGCCTTCTGATCGTAGATCTGGCACAGTACCCTCGCCAGCTCCCAGCGATCATCCCCCATCCTGTGCGCCAAGGACAGCGCCTTCCCACGCAACTTCTCCTCCATCGACTTGCCTCCTTCGAGACCGCATCCCACGGCCGATCTACCACCCAGCTTAGATCCCTTTCCTGCGTTTGTCAACCGCCGAAGAGATCTTTCTTTCCGCCTACATATGGTCACCACACACTACCCGAGCGGCCACATCGTACAACCCCGTCAGCCCCCACACGGCCCCATCCCGCCTCACCATGCTGCCCCGTTTGTCAACAGGTCGCCCATTCGGCCCGTCGAATGTGCCCCCGCTGCGGTCACTGGCACCTGGAACCTTCCCGTACCGGAGCCGCACCAAGGGGTGGGGGTGGGGGGGGGTTAGGGTATTGGTGCTGTGGGGTCGGATGGTATCCGACTATCGGACGTGTGGGTAGTTGAGGTCCACCACCTGAAGCACTTTGATCTTGCGTACGCCCAAGTTCTTCATGGCGAGTGCCCTGTGTGATCCGTCCCCAAAGGATGCCTTGATGCCCGGCCGAGATCCGGGGCGCCCCATGCTGTACACCAGGGTGGGTGTTGGGATCTCTGTGTGCCCGGCCAGGATGCTCTGTTCGATCTCGCGCACGTTATCGTCGCGCACTGGATGCCTGTCCCAGTTGGCCTGCCGCAGGAATTCGTCCGGCGTCATGTCGACAACCTTCACCTCGAAACGCTCCGGGTCCCCCAGCATCCCAGTGTCCCAGTCCGCTCTCCCTGTGCTGCGCAGGTTGAAGCGCACGGTCGGCGCGCCCTCCTCCAGCCTGTCCAGCAGCGCCCGCATCAGTAGTCCCCCGGCGCCGTGGCGCGGAACCAGCGGATCATCTCCCGTGCCTCCGCCGGTGTCATCTTGCGCCGCAGCTCCGTCAGGTGAGCGACCTCCCGGGGTGGGTGGCCGTCGTCCATCTCCAGGTCCATGGCCCAGGTGTTGGCTTTGGCCAGCTCGCGCTCCTCCGCGTGCGTGAGGGGCCGGTCGTCTCGCGCCGCCTCCTCCAGCCGCTTCAGCAGGTCTTTCACGCGTCCGTCTCGGGGTTGGGGGTCTGCATCACGGGTACCAGGCGCTCGTTCACGACCACGGGCTTCCCGGTCCTGGACAGCATGAGCTTCAAGGCGCTCTCGTGGCTCTTGCAGCACCCGATCATGCCGCCCGCGGCGCCGTGGATCTCCACAGCCATGTCCGCCTCGGCCGAGCAGATGAAGCAGTAGGACGCCTTGTTCGGGCGCGGGCCCTTGTACTGGGCGAAGGCTCCGCCCTTTCCAGGCCCACAGCAGCCCTGCACGCCGCACTGGAAGGCGCGCCCCTCCGTCCTTGCCTTGGCCTCCCAGTAGCGCTCACACCAGGCGCACACGGCGCTCAGGCCCGTGTCCTTGATCTCCCGCTGCACCTTGAACTCGTTCAGCATGGTCAGCCCCCCTCAGCGCGAACTCGTGTTCGCTTCCGACCGCTCGAAGATCTCCCGCATCGTGCGGGCCACCTTGCTCTCTGCCGCGCCCCGCCGCACGTCCACGATCCGGTCGGCTGCCACGAACAGACGCTCCGGCGGCTCGGCGTACCCCGTGACCGGGTGCAGGGCGGGCCCCTGCACGCCGACCTTGCCCGTGCTGCCGATCTTCCACACGCGCATCCACTCCTGGCGCTTGCCCGAGGCGGCCCGCACCAGCACCTCGTCGCCCACCCGGATGTCCCGCTGCTTCTCCATGTGCCGCCCCTACCTGCCGTACGTCCGCTCGACCGGCGCCTCGTCCGGGCACGTCACCAGCACGCGCGCCCAGTCCCCGCGCACCTCGATCGGCTCCACCAGGCAGTTCGGGTTGCGCGCCTGCGCGTACTGCACCGGCTTGGGCGTGCACCCCACCATGCACACCGCCAGGCTCACCAGGACCGCGACGAACAGCACCGTCCCGCCCACCAGCAGCTCGTAGATGACCTTCATGACCCTACCCCCTTGCTTCCGGCTGTTTGGGCACCCACTTCACCGACGGCGAGGTCGACGGCGAGAAGACGTACTTCTTGCCCTCCAGCGAGTAGAGCCCCTTCCCGTCCTTGGCCGCCCGGATCATGGGCTTGCCCACCGCCTCCCACTTGGCCCACATCTTCGCGTCGAACCAGGTCATGCGCGTGTAGGTCGCGATCACGAACATGCCCTCGTCGCGCTTCAGGCGCTCCACGTAGCCCGCTAGGTTCTCCGGCGTGACCTGCTCGTACTCGCCCCACTCCATGCCCTTGCCAGCGCTCGGGAACTTGGCTTCGGACAGCTCCGATTCCTCGATCCTCACGAACACGTCCCGCATGCTCTCCATGATCGTCTCCTCCTACCCCACCTTGCGCTCGGGCACGAACTGCGACCGGCGCCTGAGCTGCAACTTGTAGCCCACGGCCACCGGGGTGTCGATGATGTTCCCGCCCTTGCCCGCGTTCACGACGTCCCACCAGAGTTCGAACACGTAGACCACGTCGCCCTCCTTGGGGCGGCGCCCCGCGAACGGGCGCCCCACGAGGGCCGCCTCCCACGTGTTCGCCGCGATGAACATGTCCGCGTCGTACTCCAGGTGCTTGCCCTCGTCCCGCGTGCTGGGCTGGCGCTTGTCCATCTCCTCGTACTCGATCGCGCACTGGAAGGTGAGCGCAGGCTCCCCCCCCGCCACGTCCGGCGAGAAGTTCCAGGACTTGTTGTCCGTCTGCGGCGTGCCGCGCGGCGAGCTGCCCCCGTACAGCGGGTCGTTGTCCGGCTCCCCGTACAGCGGGTCCACGTTGCGGCCCCGATTGAGGCTGTAGTACTCGCAGTCGGGCGCCGTCAGCGCGATGCGCTCCGCCTCCAACGCCTTGAAGTAGGCGATCTCCTCGGGGCAATTGCCGTAGATCGCGGGCATGGATCACTTCGCTTCGATCTCGTCGAGGAGCGTTCCCAGAGCACCGACGTCCTCGGACTTGGTGGCGGCCGGTTTCGTCGCCCATGCAGTACCGTGCTTGCGCACCGCCGCCCGGTGCTGTGCCACCTTCTGCTGCGTGTTGTTCCGGCGCTCCGCATTTGCCTTGTTCACGCCTTGCTGCGTGGGAGCTGGAGTGTTTCTCTTGTGGTAGAGGTTTCCTCCCATCACATGCGTAGTAACTGGCTTCACGCACTTCCCGAACACCATCTTCGTTCCAGCGGGACAGTGCATGCCGATCGTCTCCTCGATCTCCTCGAACTGCATGTCGATGCCGTACAGGTCCCAGCACTCCTGGATGGCCGCCATGGCCGCGCGGTCGAAGCCCTCCTTCTTGAAGTTGGGCATCTCGCGATTCCCGCTGCGCTTCTTCTTGGCCATCGCCTTCATGGACTGCGCCACCGCGTAGCCCAGGCCCGGCTTGCCGTCCCAGCACCGGATGTCCTTGCCCTTGCCGCGCGCCTCGCGCCCGCACGGCCGCTTGGTGCCCGCGAAGTGCAGCTTGGCGCCCTTCTTCGTGGCCTTCAGCCGCCGCTTCTTGCCGTCCGACCAGGACCCGCCGTCGCTGAGCCCCTCGCGGCTCGTGAAGATGCCCTCCTTGTCGTGGAACGGGTTGAAGTCCACACCGGCCTTGATCTTGCCGCGCCCCGTGCTGCGGGGCTCCGCGCTGCCGCGCTTCGACTTGACGATCGCCGCGCGCTCGGTCAGCACCGCGTCCACGTCCTCCGCCAGGTCCTCGAACGCCTCCTCCTCGCCCTCGGCCAGCTGGTCCTGGTAGGCGATCAGGGCGGCCTGGATGACGTCCGGCTTCTGCACCAGCACGTTGGCCGTGAAGTGCACGCTGTACTGCGCGTGCGCCCCGCTCTCGTGCACCTTGAGCTTGATCTCGCCCGGCGTCACGAGCTGCGTCTCCAGCATGAAGTCGTACAGGTCCTGCGCGTCGACCAGCGACTCGAAGTTGAACATGATCTCGCCGTCGGACTCCTTGCCC
>Ga0265297_10004135_pt1 | contig 24361 bp, 24 predicted proteins | sample Munlanlwell13791_FD_192502 | JGI IMG/M metagenome (GOLD analysis project Ga0265297, IMG submission 192502) | Leachate microbial communities from a municipal landfill in Southern Ontario, Canada - Leachate well 137-91 | ecosystem: Engineered > Solid waste > Landfill > Unclassified | place... | reverse complement strand
AGCCGCGAGAGAAAAATAGCCAAATCCGGGCCGGTAGAAGAGTTATTAAAGGATGTGGAATTGCTGCAGGCGAATAACCTTAGGCATATCCACAAACACAGGCATAAGGATATGGAGCATATTCATCCCCATCAGCATACAGAGCATCATCTTTAATTATTGGATAGGGACCGTTTCCCTATATTAATATGAAGAATAAAAACATATTGTTTTTAGCCGCTGTTTCTTTTCTGTTGCTAGGCATAACCTTAAGCCCGGCGTATGGCGATGATGCGCCGGCTTTACTGGTTTTCCACTCTCCGACCTGCCAGCGCTGCCTTAAAGTAAAAAAAGAAATTATTCCCCGGATAGAAGCCGAGTTTAAAGGCAGGATCCGGATAGAGTATCGCGATATCGCGGATATCAAGGATTACATATCCATGCTGGGGCTCAAGGAGAAATACGATAAGGATATCATGCTGGAACTGCCGTTATTTTTTATGAACGGAAAATTATTGAACGGCACAGGAGATGTAAAAGCGAACCTCGAAGGCCTGATTAACGCGTCTTTAGAAGAAGGGTCTGAGAAAAAAGGGGAAATCCTGGGAGCGGATTTGGTGAGCCGCTTTAAAGATATCCGGCCACTTGCCGTCGCCGGAGCGGGTCTGACTGACGGGATTAATCCTTGCGCCTTTACGGTTATCGTTTTTTTTATGTCCTACCTGGCCTTTCAGGGCTACCGGAAATTAGAGCTTGTTATCGTAGGGCTTTCTTTTATATTTACCGTGTTTCTCACTTATTTCCTGATTGGCCTGGGAATTTTTAATTTTCTTTACCGGCTGGAGAGTTTTTGGGTACTTACTAAAATATTCAATGTTTCCATCGGTATATTCAGCTTGATTTTAGGAATTTTAGCTATTTATGATCTAGTGAGATTCAACAGGACTCAGGACGCCGAAGGCCAGCTTTTGCAATTGCCTAAAACAGTAAAAAATCAGATACATTCCGTAATCGGCAGGCATTATCGTAAGGTTAAAGAAAAGGATGGCCAAAAGAGAAACCCCTTAGGCCTGGCCAGATTGGTCTTAGGCACTTTAATCACCGGGTTCCTGGTTTCTATTCTGGAGGCAGTTTGCACAGGGCAGCTTTACTTACCGACGCTGGCTTTTATCTTAAAGACCACGCCGCTCAAGGCCAAGGCTTTGGCCTACCTGGTGATTTATAATGTTATGTTTATCATACCGCTATTTATAATATTCCTTTTGGCTTTACTGGGGGTTACTTCCAGCGCCTTTAGCCAATTCGTCAGGAAACATCTGGCCAGCGTTAAGCTGCTTATGGCGATTATATTTATCAGCCTGGGTATATTTTTAGTCTGGAGGGGTTGAGTGAAAAGAATCCTGGGGTTGCTTATATTTGTATTCTTTTTACACGCGGGTTATTGCGCTGACCAGCCTGATCCTTATGCCTGGGATTTTGGAAAAGTTAAACCCGGAGCAGTGGTTGCGCACAGCTTTACCTTAAAGAATGGTTCTCCTAAGGCGCTAAAGATTACCGGCGTAAATACTTCCTGCGGCTGCACTGTTTCAGAGGTTAAGAAGAAAATTCTATTGCCCGGGGAATCCACACCCGTTGAAATTAAGTTCAACTCTAAAGGCTATTCAGGCGCTGTGCAGCAGTTTACCTATGTTAATACGGATGATGTTGACAAGCCGGTGATCAGGTTTATAATTAAAGCAGACGTGGTTAAGTAAAAAAGGAGAGTGATTTTTAGATGTGGTCTTTACAGGTAAGAATGTGGTTATTATTGACGGTTCTTTTCGGTATAGTCTATGCAATTATCGTAGTCATCGGCAGGGTATTCCTGCACGCGGGGGGTTTCAGTTTCTACCTGATTATTTCCCTGGCCCTGATGTTCATCCAGTATATGCTGGGGCCAAAGATCGTGGAATGGTCTATGCGGGTTAAATATATTAAAAGGCAGGATAACCCCGGGTTATTCCAGATGGTCGAAAGTTTAGCCAACCGGGCAAATATTCCCGTGCCTAAAATAGGCATTGCCCAGATTGAGATCCCTAATGCTTTTGCTTTCGGCAGGAGCATAAGCGACGGGAGGGTCTGCGTTACCAAGGGGATCCTGAATTTGCTTAGCGACGAAGAATTAAAGGCGGTTTTAGGCCATGAGCTAAGCCATTTGAAGAACAGGGATGTTTTAACCATTACCCTGCTCTCCGTAATCCCGATGATTATGTATAGGATTGCCTGGCAATTCCTTTTCTTCGGCCGCCGACGGGATGACCGGGGAGGCAATACCGTTCTGATCGGCTTGGCAGCATTCCTGTTTTATTTTATTACCAATCTTTTGGTGCTTTATGCTTCGCGCATCCGCGAATATTTCGCGGACAGGGGCTCGATAGCTTTAGGTAATCAGCCCTCGGCGTTGGCTTCCAGCCTCTACAAACTTGTCTATGGTTCAGCGCGGATGAAGCCAGAGGCGCTTAAAGAGTCAGAAGGCCTGAAGGCTTTTTTTATAAATGATCCATCCCAGGCCAGGAATGAGATTAAAGAATTAGCCCAGCTGGATTTAGATAAAAGCGGCACAATCGACCCTTCGGAATTACTGCTTTTGCAAAACAAGAACGTACGTTTAGGATTTGGAGACAGGATTATGGAGCTCTTAAGCACCCATCCTAATATGCTTAAGCGTATCAAGAAGCTTTCGGAATACAAGGGTTAGATTAACAGGATTTAGCCAGGAGAACAAGCCCGTCAAAGCCATCGGCGGGTTTTTTCTTTAATTGACATAACCCCAATTCCACTATATAATTATAAAATTATGGAGTTGAACGAACTTATCCAGCAAAGGAAGGCTAAGGCCGAGGCGCTTAAAGCCAAAGGGGTGGTTTTATATCCCAGTCAGAGCTCTCAATATGTGAGCATAGGGCGGACTGTCTCTGATTTTAAGGAAGGCCAAAGAATAGCTTTCTGCGGACGGATTACTGCCAAGCGAGCGCATGGGAAAGCTGCGTTTTTAGACCTGAGGGACTCAACCGGAAAGATCCAGCTTTACATTAAAAAGGATATTGTAGGGGAAGATAATTTCTTTATTTACGAGAATACTGATATTGCTGATTTTGTCGAGGTCGCGGGGGAGCTTTTTAAGACGCATACCGGCGAACCTACGCTTAAGGTAGAGGTAATAAAGATCCTTTCCAAAGCTTTAAGGCCGCTCCCTGAAAAATGGCATGGCCTGCGCGATGTGGATATCCGTTACCGGCAGCGCTATCTGGATTTAATTTCAAATGAAGACGTGGCCAAAGTATTTAAGGCCCGTTCAAAAATCATTAAGGCCATCCGGGATTTTCTCGACGCTAAAGGTTTTCTGGAGGTGGAAACTCCGATGATGCATTATATTCCGGGCGGAGCAGCGGGCCGGCCTTTTAAGACGCATCATAATGAATATAGCATGGATTTATTTTTGAGGATTGCCCCGGAGTTATATCTGAAGCAGCTTCTGGTCGGAGGCCTGGACCGTGTTTATGAGATTAACCGTTCTTTCCGTAATGAAGGCGTCTCCACCCGCCATAACCCTGAATTTACGATGCTGGAGGTTTATGAGGCGTATTCCGACTATGCCGGGATGATGCATTTAGCCGAAAGCCTGATAGTTAGCCTGGTGCAGGATATTTTCGGCAAGACGATTATCAGTTATCAGGGGAAAGAACTGGATTTTACTCCGCCGTGGAAGCGCCTTTCCTTCCAGGAATTGGTAAAAAATGAATTTAGCATTATTCCTGAGGATAACGAAGCCGTAATGCTTAAAAAGTTAAAATCCAAAGGTTTTGCCAAAGAAGTAAATAAACTTTCACGCACGCAGATTGCCAAGATTATCGAGGAGGTTCTGGAGGGGCAGATGAGCTTAAATCCTACTTTTGTCACGGATTATTTCAGCAGCATGTGCCCGTTAGCCAAGAACAAGAAGGGCGAACCGCTGGTCTCGGAGAGGTTTGAATTGTATATAGCCGGAATGGAAGTCGGTAATGCTTACTCAGAGTTAAACGACCCCCTTGAGCAACGGCAGCGTTTTGAGGATGAAATTAAAGAACTGGCAACTGCCGAACAGAAGAATATTGACGATGATTATTGCCTGGCGCTTGAACACGGGATGCCTCCCGCAGGCGGGTTAGGTATCGGTATAGACAGGTTAGTGATGCTGCTTACTGACCAGGCCTCCATTAGAGACGTAGTTTTATTTCCGCTTTTACGCCCGGGGCAGGAATAACATGAATCCGGAATTAATGATAAGCTGGCGGTACTTATTGACCAGGAGAAAAGAAAAATTTATTTCCCTGATCAGTATTATTTCAATACTGGGGATAGCCATCGGAGTGATGGCTTTGATTGTAGTCATTGCGGTTATGTCCGGGTTTGATAAAGACCTGCATGATAAGGTAATCGGCAATTACGCGCATATCAATTTGATGGGTTTTAAGGCAATAGATAATAACGAATACGAAAATATTTCCCGGATTGTACGCGCCAATACGCAGGTGAAAGGGATTAGCCCTTATATTCAGGGCCAGGTGCTGCTGAAAGAGAGTAACCGGTATTTTGCCGTCGGCTTAAGGGGCATTGTCCCGTCAGAACAGAGCCAGGTCACCAAGCTTAAAGAATACCTGGTCGCCGGCAGCCTGGAAAATCTGGCCGCGGGCGGCATTATTATCGGTAAAGAGTTGGCCGCGTATCTTGGCCTGGGATTAAATTCAAACCTTACTCTGCAGTCGCCTTTAGGCAAACAGTATACTTTGAAAATAGCCGGGATTTTTAATTCCGGGATGTATGATTATGACCTTAACCTGGTATTTACGAATTTAAAGAGCAGCCAGGATATATTCGGTATGCCGGACCAGATTAGCGCGGTCGCCATAAAATTGGATAATCCGGACCTGGCCCCCGCGGTCAGGAAGGATTTGGCCGCGGCCTTAAGGTTTAACTATACTTTAAAGACCTGGATGGAGGCTAACCAGAATTTTTTTGCGGCGCTGGCGCTGGAAAAATTGACGATGTTTATAATTTTAACCTTGATTATACTGGTCGCTTCATTTAATATCATCAGCACCTTGATCGTGATGGTAGTTGAGAAGACCAAGGATATCGGCATATTGAGGGCTTTAGGAATGAGCGCCTTTAGTATAAGAAAGATATTCATTTATCAGGGCTTAATCATCGGGGCGTTAGGGACCCTGCTTGGCGGGCTAGGCGGGGCGCTCCTCTGTTTTTTACTTAAGAAATACCAGTTTATCAAATTGCCGCAGGACATCTATTATATTGACCGGTTGCCCGTAGCCATACAGGTCTGGCCGGATATAGTTTTAATCATTATGTCCGCGCTGGTTATTATATTGGTTGCAACCATTTATCCGGCTTCCCGGGCCTCCGGCTTAAAGCCTGTGGAAGCACTCAGGTACGAATAGGCATAAATTTGTTAGAAGCTAAAAATATACATAAAGTTTATAATGACGGTAAGCGCCAGCTGGATGTCCTAAAGGGCGTAAACCTCAAGATTACAGCGGGCGCTTTTGTCGCTATTGTGGGACCGTCGGGCGCGGGTAAGTCCACGCTTTTGCATATCCTGGGCGGTTTAGATAACCCGACGCAGGGAGAGGTTATCCTGCAGGCAGAGGATATTTATAGACTAGGTGACGCTGAGCTCTCGCGCATCAGGAATAAAAAAATCGGTTTTGTTTTCCAGTTTTACCATCTTCTTTCCGAATTTACGGTTTTAGAAAACGTACTTATGCCCGCCCGGATAAATTCTGCCTTGCGCTCCGGGCAGAGCGAGTTAAGGGAAAAGGCCCTGGGATTATTGGAAGAGGCCGGATTGGCAGAGAGGGTGAATCATTTTCCCAGCCAGCTCTCCGGAGGAGAAAAGCAGAGGGCGGCGGTTGTCCGCGGGTTGATTAACCGGCCCAGCCTGCTTTTTTGCGATGAGCCGACAGGAAATCTTGACTCTCAATCCGGAAGCGGGATTATCGCGTTGATAAGAAAGATAAACCTGGAAAATAAAATGACCGTGGTTTTAGTCACGCATAACGCGGAATTAACGCATCAGGCGGATAAAGTTTATAATTTAAAAGACGGAGTATTAGTCTAGGAGGCAGAATGAAAATCTATATCAACGGGAAATTTTACGAAAAGGACCAGGCCAAGGTTTCGGTGTTTGACCACGGGTTGCTTTACGGCGACGGCGTGTTTGAAGGCATCCGTTCGTATAACCGCCTGGTATTCAAGTTAAAGGAACACATTGACCGGCTTTTTGAATCAGCCAGGAGTATTATGCTCAAGCCTCCCCTGACCAAGGAAGGGTTAATTAAGGCGGTTATCCTCACGTTAAAGAAGAATAATCTTAAGGATGCTTATATCCGCCTGGTGGTTACCCGCGGAGAAGGAGATCTGGGCTTAGACCCGCGTAAATGTAACGGTAATGCCACGGTTATTATCATTACCGATAAAATCGCTCTCTATCCTGAAGCATTGTATAAGAAGGGCTTGAAGATCGTGACTGTGCCGACGGTCAGGAATCTTCCCGAGGCGTTGAACCCGCAGATCAAGTCCTTGAATTATCTCAATAATATTTTAGCCAAGATTGAGGCGGTAAACGCCGGAAGCGATGAAGCGATTATGCTTGACTCTTTAGGCTATGTGGCTGAATGCACGGGAGATAATATTTTTATCGTCAAGGGTAAGCATCTTTATACCCCTCCGCAATGTATGGGGACGTTACGGGGCATTACGCGGGACGCGGTTTTAGAGATCGCGCGTAAAGAGAAGATTCCCGCGCACGAACACGTGATCACGCGCCACGAAGTTTATATTTCCGATGAATGCTTTCTGACCGGGACAGCGGCGGAGATCATCCCGGTAGTTACGGTGGATGGTCGGGTTATCGGTGACGGAAAACCCGGAAAGCTCACCTCGCTGCTTTTAAAGAAGTTCCGGGAAATGACCAAGACAGAAGGAGTCAGGTATTAATATGCTTTGCGATATTTGCAAAAAAAATGAGGCGACCGTGCATCTGACCGAGATTATCGATGAGCAGATGAATGAGCTGCATTTATGCGAAGAATGCGCACGGCAAAAGAGCGTAGCTATGGAGCAGCAGTTTGGCTTAAGCGATCTTTTAGCCGGGATGACTGATTTTGATAAATTGGAAAAAGAGGCCGAGCCCGTTACCGGCTTGAAGTGCCCGAATTGCGGCTTAACTTATGCCGATTTTAAAAAGATCGGCAGGCTTGGCTGCGGCAATTGCTACACTACTTTTAATAAATACCTGGGGCCCCTGTTGAAGCGTATCCATGGTTCAACGCAGCATACCGGAAAATATCCGTTTAAAATAACCCGGCATTTAAAAAAGAAGGTCGATACGCAGGATCTGCGTATACGGCTGCAGCAGGCGATTGAGTCTGAAGCGTTTGAAGAGGCGGCGAAATTACGCGATCAGATTAAGGAAATAGAAAAAAAGAAGGAAAAATAAATATGCAATTGAACGACTTCTTAACCCATACCAGCGAGTGGCTAAAAGGCACCGGCCCGAATTCCGATATTGTAATCTCCAGCCGTATACGCCTGGCGCGGAATCTGGATAAAGAGGCTTTCCCGCATTGGGCAAGTAAATCTCAAGGGCAGGCCACGCTGAATAGCATTAAAGACGGCCTGGCCAGGGTAGATTTTTTAAAGCGGACAATGTTTTTTAACCTGGCGGATATTGACAGCGTGGATAAACAGTTTCTGGTCGAGCGCCACCTGATGTCCCTTGACCACGCCCAGAAGAGCGATAATAAGGCGCTGGTCGTGGATGATGAGGAGATCATCTCGATTATGATCAATGAGGAAGACCATATCCGGACACAGGTGATGCAGTCGGGTTTTAATCTTTTTGAGGCCTGGGCTATCATTAATGAGATTGATGATGCTTTGTCCAAAGAATTTAACTTTGCCTTCTTGCCGGATTGGGGATACCTGACCGCCTGCCCGACGAATACCGGGACCGGTATGCGCGGTTCAGTGATGTTGCATTTACCGGCGTTGGTTATGTCCCGGGCGATTGACCGGGTAATGGCGGCGATCGCCAAGCTGAGCTTTACTACCCGCGGCCTTTACGGCGAAGGCACGCATGCCATGGGCAATTTCTTCCAGATTTCCAATCAGGTCTCTCTGGGGCCGAGCGAAAATGAGATCATTGAGAGTATAAACGGGTTGATCCGCCAGATTATCGAACAGGAAAATCAGGCCCGGGAAAACCTAGTTTCCAAGAACGGTTCTCTCCTTGAGGACAGGATTAACCGGAGCCTCGGAATTTTAAAGAGCGCCAGGATTATTTCCAGTCAGGAAACAGTAGAGCTGCTCTCGATGGTCAGGCTAGGATGTGATTTAGGGATGATTAAGAATATTGACCGCCGCAGCATTAATGAATTGTTTATCATTACCCAGCCGGCGCATTTACAGAAAAAAGAAAACAAAAAGCTTTCTCCTGATGAGCGCGATTTAAAGCGTGCGGAATTGATCAGGGAAAGGCTGAATATTCATTAAGGGAGGGTTGCATGTTTAATCGTTTTACTGAAAGGGCGCGTAAAGTAATCATTTTGGCTAAGGAAGAAGCAAGGCGTTTTAACCATGATTATATCGGCACTGAGCATATACTTTTAGGCCTTATCCGTGAAGGCGAAGGCGTGGCCAGTACGGTATTACAGAAGCTCGGTTTGTCTTTAGAAAATATACGCCTGGAGGTAGAGAAGCTGGTGCAGCCCGGGCCAACCACTCAGATTATCGGGGATATTCCTTTTACCCCGCGGGCAAAAAAAGCGCTAGAGCTGGCCGCGGAAGAGGCGCGTTCACTCGGCCACAATTATATCGGTACCGAACATCTCCTGCTGGGGCTTATCCGCGAGGGCGAAGGCATCGCCTCGCAGGTATTATTGAACCTGGGCCTGGATTTAAATAGCGTACGCAATGAAGTCATGGAATTATTAGGTTCAGCTTTACCCGGTGGCCAGGGCTTATCCGGAGGACAGCCGGTTAAGAGCAAGACCCCTGCGCTGGATGCTTTTGGCCGGGATTTGACGGCTTTAGCTAAAGAAAATAAACTTGATCCGGTGATTGACCGTATGCAGGAGATCGAAAGGGTTATTCAGATTTTGAGCCGGCGCACCAAAAACAATCCGGTTCTTTTAGGCGAGGCCGGAGTGGGAAAAACCGCTATTGTCGAAGGCCTGGCCCAGGCAATTGTCGCCGGGAATGTTCCGGAAATATTGCGCGGTAAGCGGCTGATTACTCTGGACCTGGCTTTAATGGTTGCCGGGACCAAATACCGCGGCCAGTTCGAAGAAAGAATTAAGGCGGTAATGGAAGAGATCAAGCGTTCGCAGGATGTCATTATTTTCATTGATGAATTGCATACCTTGGTCGGAGCGGGAGCGGCCGAAGGCGCGATCGACGCCTCCAATATATTAAAGCCGGCACTTTCGCGCGGCGAGATGCAGTGCATCGGCGCCACGACCATGGACGAATACAGGAAGTATATCGAGAAGGATGCCGCCCTGGAGCGCAGGTTCCAGACCATTATGGTCGAACCTCCGTCCGTAGACCAGGCTATTGCGATATTAAAGGGCTTGCGCGATAAATACGAAGCGCACCATCGGGTTACTTTTAAAGATGAGGCTCTGGAAGCAGCGGTAAAATTATCCGACCGTTATATTTCGGGAAGGTTCCTGCCGGATAAAGCCATTGATTTAATGGATGAGGCAGGAAGCCGCGCCAGGCTTAATGTTTTGATTGTGCCGCCGGACATAAAGTCCCTGGAGGCCAAGGTAGAATCTTTGCGCAAAGAGAAAGAGTCGTTTATCAAGAGCCAGGATTTTGAAAAGGCAGCCTCCTTACGTGACCAGGAAAGGCAGACGCGCCAGGAGCTGGAGCAGTTGAACGGCGAATGGTCACAGGCCAAAGATAAAACGCGGCCGGAGGTCGGCGAAGAGGATATCGCTAAAATCGTGGCCCAATGGACCGGTATCCCGATATTCCGGCTGGAAGAAAAAGAAACTGAAAAGCTGCTTAAGATTGAAGATGAATTACATAAGCGCGTAATCGGCCAGAATGAGGCGATTTCCGCTATTGCCCACGCGGTCAGGCGTTCGCGCGCGGGCATCAAAGATCCCCGCAGGCCTATCGGCTCATTTATATTTTTGGGCCCTACCGGCGTGGGAAAATCCCTTTTGGCCCGGGCCTTAGCCGAATTTATGTTTGGTGATGAAGATGCGCTTATCCAGCTGGACATGTCTGAATATATGGAAAAATTCAATGTCTCGCGTTTAATCGGCGCTCCGCCCGGATATGTGGGGTATGAAGAAGGCGGCCAACTTACCGAAAGGATCCGCCGCCGGCCGTATGCGGTAATTCTTCTGGATGAGATTGAAAAAGCGCATCCGGACGTATTTAATTTATTACTGCAGGTTTTTGAGGAAGGCCGCCTTACGGATAGTTTCGGCAGAAAAGTTGATTTTCGCAATACGGTGATTATTATGACTTCCAACGTCGGAGCAGACCTGATCCGCAAGGCCGGGTCGCTGGGCTTTAAGACGCAAAAAGAAGAAGTTACCTACCAGGAGATGAAAGATAAGCTGCTCGAGGCGGTAAAGCATACTTTTAAACCGGAGTTCTTAAACCGGATTGACGATATCATAGTCTTTCGGCAGTTGATGAAGGAAGACTTGCACCGCATTATCGATATTGAGATAGGTCAGGTTGCCAGCCGTTTAAAAGAGCAGAATATTTCTTTGGAGGTTTCCCTGGAGGCTAAGGAATTCCTGATCGATAAGGGGTTTGACCTGGTCTTTGGCGCCCGGCCCTTAAAAAGAACAATCCAGAGGTTCCTGGAGGACCCGCTGGCCTCGGAGATAATCTCCAAGCGGTTTAAGGAAGGCTCACTGGTAAAGGTAACGCTTAAGAATGGCGAGCTGATTTTCGAATAATGAAAAATCAATTCTTTGGCTTAATCGGTAGCCGGGTTATCTCCTTTATGTATTTTTTGGGAGGTTTGGCTAATTTAACTGTTCAGACGGTTTATTTTATTTTTGTCCCGCCGTTTAAAAAAGACCGTGTATTCGAACAGGCAAAAAAGGCCGGGTATGACAGCTTACCTATAGTCGCGCTGGTATCTCTATTCATTGGTTTTATCTTTGCGCTGCAGACCGCCTATTTTATGCAGCGTATCGGCTCGGAGATTTATATTGCCAGCATGGTCGCGCTCTCTATCGTGCGTGAATTAGGCCCGGTAATTACGGCGCTCATCGTAGCCGGCAGGGTGGGCGCGGCCATCACCGCGGAGTTGGGGACAATGCAGGTCACTGAACAGGTAGATGCCCTGGAGACCCTGGCGTCTAACCCCGTAAAATACCTGGTTGTCCCGCGCTTTTTGGCTTTAAGCATAATGCTGCCTTTATTGACCCTTTACTCTGATGCCATCGGGATACTCGGAGGCTATATCATCTGCGTATTCAAGATGGGGATATCCTCCAGCCTTTATATAAAAGTAACGACCGAGGCCTTGTTTTACAAAGACCTCTTTACCGGCTTATTTAAAACAGTATTTTTCGGTATGATCATTGCCCTGGTTTCCTGCTATGAAGGCTTCAATGTGCAGGGCGGGGCAGAAGGCGTGGGCCGGGCCACTACCCGTTCGGTGGTCTTTAGTTTTATCATGATCATTATCGCTGACTGCTTCTTTACCGCTATGTTTTATTTTATATTCCCTTAAAAAGTATGATCGAGATAAGCGGTTTACATAAATCCCTGGCCGGGCACAAAGTCTTAAATGGAGTCTATCTTAAGATAGACAAGGGCATTACCTGCGTGATCATCGGCCGCTCCGGCTGCGGTAAATCCGTTTTACTTAAGCATATCGTAGGTATTCTAAAACCGGAAAAAGGAAAGGTTGTGATTGGCGGCCGGGAAGTAGGGGCGTTGAATGAAAAAGAACTGGACGCCTTGCGCCTAAAAATCGGCATGGTTTTCCAGGGAGGCGCGTTATTTGATTCGATGACTGTCGGCGAAAATGTCGGTTTTGGCCTGATTGAGCATGACCATCTTCCCCACCGGAGGCTTCTGGAGAGGATAGAAGAGTCCTTGGCCCTGGTCGGCCTGCACGGCATAGCTAACCTTATGCCTTCGGAGTTAAGCGGCGGAATGCGTAAGCGCGTAGCCCTGGCCCGGGCAATCTGCATTAAGCCTGAGATTATCTTGTATGATGAACCGACTACCGGAGTAGATCCGATTACGGCCGATAGCATAAATGAATTGATCAAAGATTTACACGATAAATTGCAAGTTACCTCTATCGTCGTCACGCACGATATGAAAAGCGCTTATAAGGTAGCGGATAAAATAGCCATGCTTTACCATGGTAAAATTATCGCCGAGGGCACTCCCGAAGAGATCCAGGATTCCAAAAATCCGATTGTGAACCAGTTTATTAACGGGCTGGCTGTCGGCCCGATAACCGAGACACTGGAACGTTTTAAATAACGGAGGCTAAATTATGATATTCGGCAAAACAAAATTAGAGATGAAGGTGGGGGTTTTTGTTTTTATCGGCCTGGTTATACTCGTAATTTTTATTCTCTCTATCGGCGGGGTGAAGACCTGGTCTTCGGGTTATAAAGTGAATTTTATCTTTAATTTTGTCAATGGCGTCAAACACGGCGCTCCGGTAAGATTTGCCGGGGTGGATGTCGGAGAGGTTAAATCCATCAAATTCTATTATGATTCCGGAGAAGGAAAAACTAAAGTGCGCCTGACCTGTTGGGTGAATAAGCGTGTCGGCATTCCTTTGGATTCCAAGATTTGGGTGAATACTTTGGGGCTTTTAGGGGAGAAGTATGTTGAGATCATGCCGGGCCAGGATTACAGCCAGATTATGGCTGCGGGCCAGGAGTTGACCGGGGAAGATCCTCTGCTCATGAATGAAATTATGAAAGATGCCAAAAATATTGTGGATAATGTGAATATCGGGATGGAAAAAATACTGCATCAAGAAGGTACGGTCGGAAAGCTTTTATATGACGATAAGATCTATAATGAGCTGGACGCTTTGGTTACCGATATAAAGAAAAATCCCTGGAAACTGTTTTTTAAGACTAAAGAGAAAAAATAAAATGGCGCGCCTTAAGACTGTATTTGCCTGTCAGAGTTGCGGGTACCAATCCCCCAAGTGGTTAGGCCGATGCCCGGATTGCTCAAGCTGGAATTCATTTGTCGAGGAGGATTACGCCTCGCCTGCCCCTGGCGCCAAAGAGCGGGTTGCCTTATATAAAGATGAACCGGTATTGCTCAGGGATGTTGAGGCTAAAGAAGAAGCGCGCCTTAAAACAGGGATAACGGAATTAGACCGGGTTTTAGGCGGAGGGATAGTCAGCGGCTCGGTAGTTTTAATCGGAGGAGATCCCGGCGTCGGTAAATCTACCATATCTTTACAGGTTTCCAACCAGTTGGCCCGGCATGGCGCGACTATTCTCTACATCAGCGGAGAAGAGAGCGTATTCCAGACCAAGCTGCGGGCCAAGCGTTTAGGCTCGCATGAGTCTGAGCGGCTGTATATCGTTAACCAGACGGATTTATCTTTGATCGTTGAATACATTAAAAAGCTCAAGCCCGCTGTGGTCATTATTGATTCCATCCAGGTTATTTTTGACCCGGGGATCAGTTCCTCCGCCGGGAGTGTCAGCCAGGTAAGGGAGTGCGCCGGGATGCTCACGCAGTTAGCTAAAACAACCGGGACCTCCATTTTCATTATCGGCCATGTGACCAAGGAGGGCACGCTGGCTGGCCCGCGGGTTCTAGAGCATATCGTCGATACCGTCCTGTATTTTGAAGGCGACCGGTTTTCCATCTACCGGATCTTGCGCGCGGTAAAGAACAGGTTTGGCTCGACTAATGAGATAGGCGTTTTTGAAATGAGCAGCCAGGGATTAACCGAAGTCAAGAATCCTTCGGAGATATTTCTTTCGGAAAAGCCTCAAGGGGTAGCTGGTTCGGTAGTTACTTCCATAGTAGAGGGCTCGCGACCGCTCTTGGTTGAGATACAGTCTCTGGTGGCGCGCTCGAGTTTTGGTTACGCCCGCAGGCGCGCGCAAGGGTTTGATTCCAACCGCCTGAGCCTTTTGGTGGCGGTCCTGGAAAAGAGAATAGGGCTGGCCCTGGAAACAGAGGATATTTTTGTCAATGTTGCCGGAGGTATAAAAATAGAAGACCCGTCGGCGGATCTGGCCGTAGCCGTAGCCGTAGCCTCGGCCTTTCGTGAACAAGTAGTGGTTCCCGCTATGGCGATCCTGGGTGAAGTGGGCCTAAGCGGTGAAATCCGCAGCACGCATCAGATCATGCTGCGCGTAAATGAAGCGGAAAAGTTAGGTTTTAAATATTGCCTCCTGCCCAGGAATAATCATAAAAATATTAAAAATTATAAGGGCAATATTGAACTGATTCCTGTAGCGGATTTAAAAGAGGCTTTAGCTATCGCCTTAAGCCAAAAGAGCCTGCCTCTGGCAGGCGAGGGAGGAGGAAAGTAATGAATTTATTATTTCCGCGTATTCTATTTTTAATCGCGAGCACGCTGGTGGGTTATCAGGCAGCGGGTTTGACGGGCGCCCTTATCGGCGGCATATTAGGCTTAATAATCATTATCCTGGAGGTGGGCCTGCGTAAAGTTTCGGTGCACGGGCTTTCCAGCGTCGTATTCGGATTAATTTTAGGTTTGATCATGGCTAAATTAGTGGGGGATGCCTTTAGCATTACTCCTCTGCCTCCGGATACCCTTTATTCCATAAGGGTTATTTTAACGCTTATATTTTGTTATCTCGGTATGGTCATCGCCCTGCGTGGTAAAGATTCATTCAGTATCATTATACCTTATGTGCGCTTGCGCCGCCAGGACCAGGCAGCCGATATCGTGGTCCTGGATACCAGCGTGATTATAGACGGCAGGATCGTGGATATCTGCAAGACTAAATTCATTTCCGGGAAAGTCATCATCCCTAAATTTGTTTTAAGGGAACTGCAGCAGATTGCCGATTCTACCGATTCGATCAAGCGCCAGCGGGGCAGGCGGGGCTTGGAGATCCTGAATACGATCCAGAAGGACTCCGGCCTGGATATCGTTATACACGAAGAAGATTTTCCCGAGACTAACGAAGTAGACGCTAAGCTCGTAAAATTAGCTAAACTTTTAGAGGCAAAGATCCTCACCGTCGATTTTAATTTAAACCGGGTAGCTACAATCCAGGGGATCAAGGTCTTGAATATAAATGAATTAGCTAACGCGCTTAAGCCCGTAGTTTTTCCCGGAGAAGAAATGCAGATTAAATTAATCAAGGAAGGCAAGGAGCATAACCAGGCGGTAGGCTATCTTGACGACGGGACCATGGTCGTAGTGGAAGACGCGCGCCGCTTGATCGGCCAGGAGGTCCGGGCCGTAGTGACCTCCGTCCTCCAGACGCAGGCTGGGAGAATGATTTTTACCAGATTAGAGCGATAGGTTATATGGTTAGTGCGATCATTGTTGCTGCCGGCAAAGGCAGGAGGTTCGGACATAAGGTTTCCAAGGCCGTCTTGAAATTAAATTCCCGGCCGGTCATTGCCTATTCGCTGGCAGTATTCAATGCGCACCCGCAGGTAAAAGAGATTATTGTCGTCGGTAACCCGGGAAATATTCCGGCCCTGCGCAATATTATCAAGCGGGAAAAAATCGCCAAGCCTATTAAGATTGTCCCCGGAGGTAAAGAGCGCCGGGATTCCGTGGCCCAGGGCTTACAGGCAGCCAACCCGCAAGCGGATCTGATCTTGATCCACGATGCAGCCAGGCCTTTTATCACTAAAAGCCTGGTATCGTCTCTGGTAAAAGAGGCGCGTAAAATGGGAGCAGCTATCGCGGCGGTGCCCGTAAAAGCGACCATCAAAAAAGTCCAAAGCGGATTAGCCGTAGAAAAAACATTAGCTAGGAAAAGCCTCTGGGAGATACAGACCCCGCAGGTATTTAAAGGCAGCTTGATTTTAAAAGCGTACAAAAAATTTAAACGCCTGCCGGCTACAGACGATGCGATGTTAGTAGAAAGGCTGGGGGTGAAGGTGAAGGTGGTTTTGGGTTCGTATAGCAATATCAAGATAACTACGCCTGAAGATCTGACAATGGCGAAAGGAATAGCCAAGTTATGGAAAACCGCATAGGTATAGGTTACGATATCCACCGTTTGGTAAGCGGCCGGGAGTTATTCATCGGCGGCATAGAGATACCTTATATCAAAGGTTTGCTGGGCCACTCTGACGCCGATGTTTTAATCCACGCTATCTGCGACGCGCTCCTGGGCGCTATTGCCGGAGGCGATATCGGAAAATTATTTCCCGATACTGATCCTGAATACCGGGGTATCCGCAGCCGTGAATTATTAAAAACAGTTTTGGCATTAGTGCATAAAAAAAATTATAAGATAATTAATGTAGATACGGTGATCATTGCCGAGGAGCCGAACCTCTCGGCGTTTAAAAACAGGATCCAGGAAAACTTAAGCAAGATCATGAAGATAGATAAAAATTGCGTGGGTATTAAAGCTAAAACCAACGAAGGGCTGGGCGCATTGGGCAGTAAAGAGGGGATTGCCTGCTATGCCGTTGTTCTGGTCAGGAAGGAGAGCATATTATGAGCTGCCTCATACAGATATTATTATTAATTTTAGGATTGATTATCGTTAAGCACATCGTGATTGCGGTTTTTTTCTACCGGGAGATAAAAACAGCCCAGCAAAAGGACCCGGCCGCCAAGAGTTTTGTTGAAATCCTGCTTTTGTATCAGGGCCTGCATGCTTTGGTTGCTTACCGCGCGGGTAATTTTTTCTATAGGATAAAATTTTTCTTTTTAGCCCGTTTTATCTCACAGTTAGCGCGTTGGGCTACCGGTATTGAAATACATCCCGGGGCCAGGATCGGCAAGGGCCTATTTATCGACCACGGCATGGGCGTGGTAATCGGAGAGACTGCGATTATCGGCGATAATGTCTTGCTCTACCAGGGTGTCACTCTAGGCGGAACAGGCCTGGAGCAGGGTAAGCGCCATCCTACAATCGGCAATAACGTGGTCATCGGTGCAGGCGCCAAAATCCTGGGGAATATCAGTATAGGCGATAATTCCTATATCGGAGCCAATGCCGTAGTAATCAAAGATGTACCGGTGAATTCCACAGTCGTGGGCGTGCCCGGGAGAATTACTAAACAGGACGGCAAGAAGATTGATATCAGCCTTGACCATATCCATGTGCTTGACCCGATCATGCAGTCCATTGAAGATCTGGAAAAAAGAATCGATAAGTTAGAAAAATAAACCGCCTGTCTTTTGATGTCTATTTATATACATAATTCCTTATTCCGTAATAAAGAAGAATTCCATCCCTTAAAACCTAAAGAGATTAAAATGTATGCCTGCGGCCCTACGGTTTACGATGAACCGCATATCGGCCATGCGCGCAGCGCCTATATCTTTGATGTTATCCGGAGGTATCTTACTTATAAAGGATACAAGGTAAAATTTGTGCGGAATGTTACTGACGTAGACGATAAGATCATTAATAAGGCTAAGGAAGAATTCCCGGGAGAGGATCTAAATTCCAGCTTTAAGAAAGTAGCGGAAAAATATCTGACAGCTTACCATGAGGCCTTGAATAGCTTAGGAATAGGCGAAAGCGGTATCTTAGAACCCAAGGCCAGCGAATATATCCCCAAGATGCTCACCTTTATCCAAAGATTAATTGATAAGGGCGCAGCTTATGTTTCAGGCGGAGATGTTTATTTTGATATTACTAGAGCTAAAAATTACGGAAAATTGTCTAATCAGTCGCTAGACAGGATGGAATTAGGTGTGCGTGTAGCCGCGAATGAAAATAAACGTAATGCGCTGGATTTTGCGCTTTGGAAATCTGCCAAGGAGAATGAGCCGTCCTGGGACAGTCCCTGGGGGAAAGGCAGGCCGGGTTGGCATATTGAGTGTTCAGTAATGAGTTCGGATATCTTAGGCGGTGAGTTTGATATTCACGGCGGCGGAATTGACCTGATTTTCCCGCACCATGAAAATGAAATTGCCCAATCCGAAGCTGCCGGAGAAAAATTCGCGCGCTACTGGATCCACCACGGGCTGCTTACTATTGACGGCCAAAAAATGTCCAAGTCTTTAGGCAATTTTGTGACGGTAAAAAGTTTCCTGGATCAATATAAGAACGCGGACTTACTTAAGCTGCTATTCTTATCCGCACATTATTCTCATCCGGTGGATTATACGGATGAGAAAATAGAAGAGGCTAAGCAAGCAGTCCAGCGTTTAATGATTTTTAGGGATAAGGCGGATAAGGTTAAACCAAGACTATTCTGCTCTTTATTCAAGAAAAATTTTAAAGAAATAGATAAACTTAGGAATAAGTTTATCGCGAATATGGATGATGATTTTAATACCCCGGCCGCCTTAGCGTGTATTTTTGAATTAGTTAACCTGGGCAATAAGAATATGGAGAGCCCCGATTTTATCCTGAGCGTTAAACCGGTTATGCTTGGATTATTAACTATATTGGGAATTACTCTTAGGCCTTTGCAGCAGGCTACCGGTATAAGCGTAGAAGAGATTAAGCGTAGGATCCAGGACAGGGTTAATGCCAAGTACGCTAAAGATTACGCACTTGCCGATAAAATACGCCGGGAATTAGAGGCTCAAGGGGTTATTTTAGAAGATACCAAAGACGGCACAACTTGGCGCAGGAAAATATAGTCTTAAAGCGGGTGGCTTGGACTGGTTTCCTAGCGGGGCGTTGAGGCAAGGAGCAGGCACGGTTCACCCGCTATACAGAGACCAGTGAGAGCGACGCAGCCGAACCGAGCGTAAGTTGTGCCGCGCTGGGGCAAAACAAGCGTCCCCGCGAAAAACAGTCCAAGACAGGCCCTGCGTAAGGGCATAAATTATTATGAGAGGGAAGTTCATTACATTTGAGGGTTCAGAGGGCTGCGGCAAGAGCACGCAGTCGCGCCTGCTTTATAAATATCTTAAAGCCAAGGGTAAGCGCGTCATCTATCTGCGCGAACCCGGCGCTACCAAAATCAGCGAAAAAATCCGCGATATTTTACTGGATGCCCACAATGATGGGATAGTTCCGGAGGCAGAGATGCTTCTTTATATGGCTGCCCGCGCCCAGATCGTCGCTGAGCTGATTGAGCCGGCGCTTAAAAAAGGAGTAATGGTTATCTGCGACCGATTCCTGGATTCTACGCTGGCTTATCAGGGTTATGCTTTAGGTGTGAGTATTGATTTAATCAGAAAGGTCGGAGCATTTACTACCCGCGGCATAACCCCGGATCTGACTCTATTCCTGGACCTGGCGGTTCAACACGGGCTTAAACACCGCCAGGCAAATCTGGACCGCATTGAAATGCGCTCGGTCAACTATCATTTACGCGTGCGCAGGGGCTATCTGAAGTTAGCTCAACAAGAGCCAAAACGGATCAAGGTTGTAAAGGTAGAAAAAGATAAATATAGGACCCAGGGCGTAATCAGAAAACTGGTAGAACAATATGTCTTTTAGCGCAATCCAGGGCCAGGATAGGCCGGTAGAGATTATTAAGACTTATATAGAAAACGCGCGGATAGAAGGAGGATATTTATTTATCGGGCCTGAGGGCGTAGGAAAAAAAATGGCGGCCCTGGCCTTAGCCAAGGCCTTGAATTGCCTGGAAGTTAAAGCCGATGCTTGCGGCCGTTGCGCTTCCTGCCTGAAAATAGAAAATGGCCGGCATCCGGACGTGCATATAATTTCAGGAGGAGAGGCGCAACTAAAAATAGAGGCCATCCGGCAGTTACAGAAGGATATAAATCTTAAGGCCTATGAAGGTGCTTTTAAGGTTTACATCATTGATAATGCCCATACCTTGTCTGCCGAGGCAGGGAACTGTTTATTAAAGATCCTGGAGGAGCCCCCCCAGAAGAGCCTGATTATCCTGGTCAGCGATAAGCCGAATCTGCTTTTCAAGACGATTATTTCCCGGTGCAAGATCTTAAAATTCCTGCCGCTGAAAAGAGCGGCCTTGGAAGAGATCTTGAAAAAAGAATATAAATTGGACGTTCAATTCGCACATTTCCTGGCTTATTTTTCTGAAGGCAGGCTGGGCCAGGCCTTAAAGTTAAAAGACGGCGGGATACTGGTTAAGAAAAATAACCTCATTGATAAATTTGTCCTTAGCCCCCGTCCGGATATGGAGGGCCTGGCGCAGCAGGATAAGGAAGAGGTGCGTTTTTCTTTAAACTTACTGGCTGCCTGGTTCAGGGATATTTATTTACTAAAGGCCGGCCTGCCGCAAGAGGAGATGGTCAATACTGACCGTCGGGAAGAATTAACGCGTTCGGCCAAGGTTTTTTCGTTTTTAGATTTAGAGACTATTTTTACAAACTTGTCTACGGCTCTAGCCTGTTTAGAAAAAAACGTCAACACGCGCTTATTGCTGTTTAACCTGAGGATGGAATTATGGAAGGCTTAATTTTTGTGCGTTTGAGGGATTCCGGCCAGGTTTATCCCTATAATGCCGGCGGGCTTAAAGTTAAAGAAGGGGATTATGTAATCGTGGAGCATGACCGCGGCCAGGATTATGGGCAGGTAGTTATATCGGGCGAAGCTGCTTGCCCTAAAGATGCTTCCGGCGGACAGGCAGGCCTGCCGGCTGGCCAAGTAGGTAAGGAGCAGCCCAAAAAAATATTGCGCCTGGCTAAAGATGGGGATATCCGGCAGATTGAAGAGAACCGCCTCAAGGCCAAAGAAGTCTTTAATTCCTGCGTGAAGAAAATAGAAGAGCATAAACTGGATATGAAGCTGGTCCAGGCCGAATATTCCTTTGACCGTTCCAAGATCGTATTTTATTTCACGGCCAACGGCAGGGTGGATTTCAGGAATTTAGTCAAGGACCTGGCTAAGATTTTTAAGGCCCGGATTGAATTAAGGCAGATCGGCGTGCGCGACGAAGCCAGGCTTTTTGGCGGATTCGGGCCCTGCGGCAGGGAACTCTGCTGCGCCCGTTTCTTAAAAGACTTTGAGCCGGTGACCATTAAAATGGCTAAGGAAGAAGGCCTGCCCTTAAACCCGCCGAAAATTTCCGGGATCTGCGGAAGGCTGATGTGCTGCCTTTCATTTGAATATGAAAGTTATAAATTGCTTTCTAAGGGCCTTCCCCGCGAAGGAGAACACGTGCATACGCCGCAGGGCAAAGGTAAGGTTATGAATATTAATGTATTTAAGCGCGCTGCTTCAGTACAGCTGGAAGATGGGACATGGATAACGGTAAATTATAAGGATAAAGAACATGGGAAATAAGTTTTACCTGACCACGCCTCTTTATTACGTAAACGCCTCGCCGCATATCGGGCACTCCTATACTACGATTGCCGCGGATACCTTAGCCCGCTATATGCGTAAGGTTATCGGCGAGGATAAAGTCTGGTTTCTTACCGGTACCGATGAACATGGGCAAAAGATCCAGCGCGCAGCAGAAGCGGTGAAATTAAGCCCGCAGGATTTTGCGGATAAGACGAGCCGGCAATTTAAGGACCTTTGGCAAAAACTCGATATTTCTTATAATGATTTTATCCGCACTAGCCAGGAGCGGCACATTAAAACCGTACAAAAGGTTTTAAATATCCTCTATACAAAAGGGGATATCTATGAGGGCAAATATGAGGGCCTGTATTGTACGCCCTGCGAAACATTCTGGCTGGAAGCGCAGGCGCCGGAAGGCAAGTGCCCGGATTGCCAGCGGCCGGTAGAAAAAATTACCGAGACAAATTATTTTTTTAAGCTGGCTAAATACCAGGAATGGCTGTTAGGTTATTTGAATAATAACCGGGATTTTATCAAGCCTGCCAGCCGCTACGAAGAGACCTTAAGTTTTTTAGAATTAAATAAACTGAATGACTTGTGTATTTCCCGGCCCAAAGAACGCTTAAGTTGGGGCATACCTTTGCCGTTCGCCCCGGGACATGTTACTTATGTCTGGTTTGATGCGCTGATCAATTATATAAGCGCCGTGGGCGAATTTGACGAAAACGATAAATACCGATCCCCCTGGTGGCCTGCTGACCTGCATTTAATGGCCAAGGATATATTACGGCAGCATACGGTATATTGGCCGATCATGCTGCATGCTTTAGGCGTTGAACTTCCGCAAAGAGTCTTTGCGCACGGCTGGTGGCTGATCAATGAAGATAAGATGTCCAAGTCCAGGGGTAATGTGGTTAACCCGCTGGACTTGGTCAAGAAATACGGGCTTGACGCTTACCGGTATTTTCTTTTACGGGATGTGCCTTTTGGCCTGGATGGAAATTTTTCGGAAAGCGCGATCATTAAGCGTTATAACAGCGATTTAGCCAATGACCTGGGCAACCTGGTTTATAGGACTTTGACTATGGTGGAAAAATATTTTGCGGGGCATATCCCGGATGTTGCTTTAAACGGGCCTAACGGCGATCGGCAGGTTGCCGGCATAGTCGCTAAAATTGAAAATTTAAAGCCGTTAGTTTATGCAGCGCTGAATAACCAGGATTTTAGCCGCGCTTTAGAAAGTATCTGGGAACTGATTGGAGTGGCGAATAAATATGTTGAAGATACCAAGCCCTGGAACCTGGAAAAAAGTAAAAAAGAAGAGGAGCTTAAGAAATTTATCCGTATATTAGTCGAGGTAATCCGCAAAGTCGGCGAAGAATTAGAAGCATTTATGCCTCAGACAGCTGCTTCAATTAAAGCGCAGATCGGAAGCAGCGCCATAAAAAAAGGTTCTCCCTTATTTCCCCGCATATGTTAGTCGATACGCATTGCCACTTGGATTTTCCCGAATTTGACCAGGATCGAGATGAAGTTTTAAGCCGCGCCAAGGCCCAGGGCATAGCTTATATGGTTAATATCGGCTCAAGTCTTAAAGGCTCAAGGAGGTCGGTGGAGCTGGCTCAAAAATACGCGCCGCTCTATGCGACAGTCGGCATCCATCCCCATGAAGCGGATGATTTTAACCCGGAAACAGAAGAAGAGATAAGAGTTCTAGCCAAAAAAAATAAAGTCGTGGCTATCGGGGAGATTGGCCTGGATTATTTTAAGGGTTATTCCCGGCAAGAAAACCAGCTTCCTTTGTTTCTAACTTTTATTAAACTAGCCAAAGAATTGAACCTGCCGTTAGTTATACATACCAGAGAGGCCCAGGTAGATACTTTAAAGGTTCTAAAAGAAGCGCTGCCGGTAAGGGGCGTAGTGCATTGTTTTTCCGGGGATAAGGTATTTTTAAAAGAATGCCTGGATTTAGGCTTTTTGGTTTCTTTTACCTGTAATGTTACCTATAAAAAAGCGGGCGCCTTAAGGGAGATAATTAAGTCTGTCCCGGTAGAAAGCCTCTTACTTGAAACAGATGCCCCGTATTTAGCGCCGGAAGGCTCACGCGGCAAAAGGAATGAACCGGCCCAGGTCCGGATGCTGGCTGAGCTGGTTGCTGAACTTAAGGGTTTAAAATTTGAAGAAGTAGCCGAAGCTACCACGGCTAATGCCAGGAGATTCTTTAATTTTTAAATGGACAGCCAGGTAAGTATTATAAAATGCGCTGATTATACCCCGGAGTTGGTTGAGGTCAGCGTGAGAAAGGCTATCGGCCTGATCGGCGGTATAGCCCGTTTTGTTAATCCGGGCGCAAAAGTATTGGTCAAGCCGAATATGCTTATGGCCAAGGAGCCGGGGTGCGGGATCGATACGCATCCGGAAGTGGTGCGCCAGGTAATCCGGGTATTAAAAGATATCCATTGCCATATTTTTGTCGGCGATAGCCCGAATGTGTGGGGCGGCGAAATTGAAAACGTGGATGAAGTTTACCGCCGCTCCGGCATATTAAAGGTCTGTCAGGAAGAAAAAGTAGAACTGGTTAAATTTGACAAAAAGCGCATGCGTCAAAAATTTCCTTTAACTACCTGGTTAGACCATTGCGATTACTTAGTCAGCGTCCCGAAGTTTAAGACCCACGGGCTTACGCTTTTGACCGGGGCAGTAAAGAACCTTTTTGGTTTGGTTACCGGGACCTTTAAAACAGAGCTGCATAAAAATTATTTTCAGGCCGAAGAATTTGCGAAAATTATGGTGGATATTTATGCCGAAGCCCGGCCCGCTCTGACCATTATCGACGGAATCGTGGCTATGGAAGGGGATGGCCCGGCAACCGGCGGAAAGCTGCGCAACCTGGGATTACTGCTGGCGGGGAGCGATTGCGTGGCACTCGATAGCGTAATGGCTAAAAT